>Ga0209181_10000015_pt1 | contig 240261 bp, 178 predicted proteins | sample MAT05_FD_187208 | JGI IMG/M metagenome (GOLD analysis project Ga0209181, IMG submission 187208) | Freshwater microbial communities from Lake Fryxell liftoff mats and glacier meltwater in Antarctica - MAT-05 (SPAdes) (version 2) | ecosystem: Environmental > Aquatic > Freshwater > Ice > Liftoff...
CATCTACGTCGTCCTGCTCGTCGCCTTCCTCGTGGCGCTCTCGAGCGCGAACAAGGACCGCAGGAGCAGCTCGAGCTCGTCGTCGTCGCGCGGCCCGTTCGGTGGTGGCTTCGGCTTGTGGACGCTGGGTTCGCCGTGGGGCTATGGCGGCTACGGCTCGTGGTCGTCGCGGCGTGACCGGCGCCGCTGGAATCGCGACGTCGAGGACCAGCTTAACAAGGGCCAGGATCCCTATCGCATGGACAAGTCCGAGGCGCCGAAGAAGCCGAGCCTGGCCGAGCGGACGTGGTTCCACCTGTTCGGGACCGAAGGCATCAAGCGCAATCCGCTCGAGCAGGAAAAGGAGCTCCTCACCTACATCCGCGCGAAGAAGGGGTTCATCACCAACGCCGACATCATCGCGTTGCTGGGTGTGACCTACGACCAGGCGGACGCGATCGGCACGCGCCTGGTCGCAACCTACGAAGGCGAGATGGACCTGACCGATGAAGCGATCGCTATCTACCGCTTCCCGAACCTGATGCTGACGGGCGCGCCCGAGGTTGCGCTGCAGGCACCGCAGCTCGGCTACCTGTGGCAGGTGCGCCAGAAGGAGCAGGCGCTGCGCTCGAGCCCTTCGAACGTCGTGCCGATTCTGAACATCGTGAACATCGTATTGGCGTTCGTCACCCTGGGCGTGATCATGCCGTTCTTCGGGTGGGAGGGCTGGGGCACACGCATCGGCCTGGTGTTCTTCCCGCTCTTGTTCTCGCTGACGTTCCTCGTGCTCGGCATGCGCCGCAAGCTGCGCGATGTCGCCAACGCGTCGCAATACAAGAAAGACAGCATGCGCATCGCCATCTTTCAGCTGCTCTTCACCCGCAAGACGGCCGTGCGCCTGCCGGGTGACGAGCGTGCCTTGTCGGCCGCGGGTCTCGGCCAGTGGAACGCAGGCGAGCTGCGCAACATGTTGCCGAGCATCGCCGAGGAACTGCGTGGCGAGGTCGACGACAGCGGCACCCAGCTCAGCGTGCCGCGCATCTGGGACGAGATGGCGGCGGTCCAGAAGGTGCGTGCGCAGACGACTTCGACTGCGAAGGTCGGGCGCACGGTGTTCTCGACGCGAGAAGGCGTTGGCGACGCGGTCGGCGATGTCGCGCCTTCGGGTGCGGCGCCCAAGGACGACCTCACGCAGGAGATCGCCGAGCTCGAGCGCCAGCTATCGAATTGATGGCCTCGTGCGGCCAGCGTGCAGCGTCGTTCGGCTCGGACCAGCGAATCACCAGCCGAGCGAGGTGAGCCAGTCGCGCGCCTTCTCGCCGCCGCAGAAGTCCCAACTGCCGCACAGCGAATGTGCGCAGCCGGGGTGATCGTAGTAGGTGATGGCGACCTCGGGGCAGGTCGCGAGCGCGTCGACGAGGCGGGTCTGCTGGTCGTCGGGGATGATGTCGCCGAGCGCGCTGCACGGCTCGGCCGCGCCGCCACCGCAGCTGACGACGCGGTACTGGACCTTCTGATCAGGCGCCGCGATATCGGCGCAGGTGTAAGGCGAGGCGGGCCAGTTGGGACCGGCGGTCTGGCCTATCACGGTCGTATCGATGTCCCAGCCGCTGCCGCCGCCTGCGCAGTAGCAGGCATCGTTGCCGCAGTCGTGAACGAGCGGGGCCTTGGCGCCATAGCGGCCGACGAAGCGCGCGTGCCACGGTGCGCAGCCAGCGCTGCTCGAGAGGCCGATGCTCGCCTCGAGGCGTGCCGGATCGGAGATCCCGTCGAACAGGATGACCGCGGTGCCATCGCGGCCGGTCCACACGCCGGGCCGGGTCGCGAACGCGCGGCTCTTCGCGATGGCGGCGAGCGGAGCGGTGGCGCCATGCGAGACGCCGCCGATGATGAGGTAGCGGCCGTCCCAGGCGGTGTTTGCGTGCGCGCGGATCTTGCGCGTGAGGAGGTCCATGCGCTCGAGCTCGTCGGCATACGGATAGCGGCCCGCCTCGTCGGAGGTCGTGAACGGTTGCGCGCATGCGACCAGGACGCCGCTGTCGGCCCACTTCTCGAGCAGGGGATCGTAGGCGCCAGCGGCGCAGCTCTGTTCGCCGCCCGCCCAGTACACGAGGAGCCGCGAGCAGGCGCCGCCGGCACAGGCGGCCGGTCGCCACAGGAGGCGATAGTGACACGCCTCGCTGCCGGGTCCGATGCCTTCGCAGTTGGGCAGATCAACGGCTTGCCAGGTGTCCGCGACGGGCTGGCTGACGACCTCGGCCGGTGGAATGTCGGGCGCGATGTCCGGTGTCGTCTCGGGCGCGGCGTCGCTGTCTGCGAGCTCGGGAGCGCTGTCTGCGAGCTCGGGAGCGCTGTCTGCGATGTCGGCGAGGACATCGATCAGGTCGTCCGGCTCGCTCGCATCGCCGTCGAGCGAGCCGTGCGTGTTGTTGCCGCAGCCGACGACGAGGGCTGCGAGCAGAGCCAGGAAAGCGGTTGCGGGGCGAGAGCGCTGAATCGACATGCCGCCATCATCACACGGGCAGTCGTTGTCCGCGCAGATCCGCATCGTCACATTGCGCCCCTGCTTCTGCTCGCGCAGCTGGCCCCACGACGTGAGCCTCAGCTCGGCTTGATGAACATCAGGACGAGGATGACGAACCAGAGCAGCGACATGATGCCGTTGCCCATCGCGAACGGCTTGAGTGACGCGCGCCAGGCGTCGTCGCCCTGGTCGATGGCGGCGCCGATCTTTATGCCGAGCGGGCGCATGAAGAATGCACCGAGCGCGATCATCACGAGGATGAGGCCCATCGCCGCGTTAATCGTCATCGGCACGTTCTTGAATCCCCCAAACCGGTTGAAAATCAGCGCGAGCCCGGTCGCGAACGTGAGCAGTCCGAAGATGTCGGAGAGGCGCCCGGCACGCATCGCGGCGACGTGCATCGCCACCTTCACGTCGCGGCTCTGCCCGATTGCGCGGCGCAGCGACGGGCCCGAGGGCAGCGTGATGCCGAACGAGGTCGCGGCGCACGCGATATGGAAGACCACCAGGATGAGATAGACGGGATCAGCCACGGCACATGCTCCTTCAGCAAAAGGAAGGGGCACGACGGATCGTGCCCCTTCGAATGCTTCGCGTTGTCACATGTGCATCAGCCGCCGGCAAGCATCTCAGGCGTGCGGACCGACCCCGCCGTTGCCTTTGCCACTGACCGCGACGACCTCCGGCACCTCGGGTGCGGGGATCTCTGACTTCATCGGCTCGAGCGTGGCAGCGAGCACCTCGCTCATGTCCTCGACCAGGACGAAGGTCAGGTCGGCGCGCGTGTCAGCGGGGATGTCCTCGATATCACGCTCGTTCTTGGCAGGCAGCACGATCCGGCGGATGCCCGCGCGGTGTGCCGCCAGGACCTTCTCCTTGATGCCGCCCACCGGCAGTACACGACCGCGCAGGGTCGCCTCGCCGGTCATCGCCGTGTCGGCCCGCACCGCGCGCCCGGTGAGCAGCGAAGCGATCGCGGTGAAGATGGTGACTCCCGCGGACGGACCATCCTTCGGGACTGCGCCGGCCGGCACGTGGATGTGCAGGTCCTTGGTCTCGAGGAAGGCCGGGTCGATGCCGAGCTCGGTCGCGTGGCTCCTCACGTAGGAGAGCGCCGCGCGCGCCGATTCGGTCATGACTTCACCGAGCTTGCCGGTGATCTGCGTGGCGCCTTTACCGGGCATGAGCGACGTCTCGATGAAGAGGATGTCGCCGCCGACCGGCGTCCAGGCGAGCCCCGTCGCGACGCCCGGCTGACCGGTCCGCTCCGCGATCTCGTCCCTGAACTTCGACTTGCCGAGGAGCTCTTTCAGGAGCTCGGGCTCGACGTAGAGCGTCTGCCCGGCACTGTCGGGCTGCCGTGCGATGCGCAGCGCGAGGTTGCGACAGAGGCGCACGATCTCGCGGTTCAACTGCCGCACGCCAGCTTCGCGGGTGTACTCGCGGATGATCGCCGCGAGCGCCCGGTCGCTGATCTGCATCGACCCCTCGTGGATGCCATGGTCTTTCAACTGGCGCGGCACGAGGTGGTTCTTGGCGATGTGCAGCTTCTCGTCGTGCGTGTAGCCCGAGACCTCGACGATCTCGAGGCGGTCACGCAGCGGCGCGGAGATCGTCTCGAGGCTGTTGGCGGTGCAGATGAACAGCACCTCCGACAGGTCGAACGGGACCTCCATGTAGTGGTCGGTGAAGGTGTGGTTCTGCTCCGGGTCGAGGACCTCGAGGAGCGCCGACTCGGGCGAGCCGTTCCACCACTGGCCGAGCTTGTCGATCTCGTCCAACAGCATCACCGGGTTCTTCGCCTTGACCTTCTTCAGGGCCGAGATGATGCGGCCGGGCATGGCGCCGACGTAGGTGCGGCGATGACCGCGGATCTCCGCCTCGTCACGCACGCCGCCCAACGCCAGGCGCAGGAACGGCCGGCCGGTGGCATCAGCAATCGACTGTCCGATCGAGGTCTTGCCGACACCCGGAGGCCCCACCAGGCAGAGGATCGTCCCGCGCGGGTTCTTCGCGACCTTGAGCACCGCGAGATGCTCGAGGATGCGCTGCTTCGGATCCTTCAACCCGAAGTGGTCGGCGTCGAGCTTGTCCTCGACCGCCTGGATGTCGTCCTTCACCTCGGCGCGCACGCGCCACGGCACGTCAGCGATCCACTCGAGATAGGTGCGGATCACGTTGGCCTCGGCCTGCGCCGAGTTCATGCCTTCCAAGCGACGCAGCTCGCGGTCGGCGACGATGCGGACCTCGTCGGGCAGGTCGGCCTTGGCGATCTTCTCGCGCAGGTTGTCGGCCTGGTCGGCGCTGTCCTCACCGAGCTCGCGCTTGATGGCCCGCATCTGCTCACGCAGCACGGCCTCACGCTGGTTCTTGTTGAGCTCCTTCCTGACCTCGTCGTCGATCTTCTGGCGGACTTCACGGACAGCCAGAGCTTCGCCGACAAGCGCCGTGACGAGCCGCAAGCGCTCGATCACGTCGGGCTGCGACAAGACCGTCATCGCCTTCTCGGGCGGCAGCTCGAGGGCCGAAGCCACGCGGTCTGCGAAGCGTCCCGGGGTCTCGTTCGGCGGGGTCTGACCCAGACGCGTCGCGAGCTGATTGTCCGCCTGGCCGATCCGCGACTTCAACGAGTCGGCGAGGAACTGGGCCTCGAGCTCGTCGCGCACCGGCTCACGCAGCGGCGCACCATCGGCCAGCCACGCGGGCGAGGTCTCGACGAGAGAACGCAGCTCGAAGCGCGAGAGACCCTGCAAGGACAACATCACTGCGTTGTCGCCGTGACGTTGCACGCCGACGACGCGGGCGAACGTGCCCACCGGATGCAGGTCTTCGAAGGTCGGGTCGGCGACGCGGCTGTCCTTCTGGACAGCGACGCCGATCACCGTCTGGCCGGGCTTCACCTGGCGAAGGATCGCCAGCGACTGGGGACGGCCGACGGCGAGCGTCGTGACCGTGCCAGGGAAGAGAACACCGTTGCGGAGGGGGAGGAGGGGGAAGGGAGATTCGGGAGCGTCAGGCGCAAACACACGGTCACCCATGGTCTTTAGGACTCCTCGTCGGGGATCGAGGAAGCCGGAGGCGCCCCTCTGGGTGCGCGGCATCCATCATGGTAGCAGGGTCGGGGATCTGGCCCAAGCGGGCCCGACAACAAACCCAGTCACGCTGCAACCGGACTCGTTCCAAGTGCCTCGCGATTGGCCAACGCTAGGCTCCCGACCGCATGGGTCAAGGCTGAGCACCTGAACGATTGGGCAGGTGAGTTGGGCTGGAGGCAAGAGTCGTGATAGCTCCGTAGGCATGAGCGACCCCATCTCGAACCCTTCCAAGGTGCCCTCAATCGGCGACAGCGCGAGCCTCGACAAGACCGTGCGCGAAGAAGATGTGATCGGCTTCGCGGCGATTTCGTTGGATGACAATCCCGTGCATCTCGACGAGGCTTACGCGCAGACGACCCGCTTCAAGGGCCGCATCGCCCACGGCATGTTGTCGGCGAGTGTCATCTCCGCGGTCCTCGGCACGCGCCTGCCCGGGCCCGGCACGGTCTACTTGTCGCAGTCGCTCGCGTTCAAGGGCGCCGTGCGCATCGGCGACACGATCACCGCGACCGTCACCGTGAAGGCGGTCCGGCCCGACAAGCCGATCGTCACGCTCGACACGACCGTGACCAATCAGCGTGGCGAGGTCGTGTTGTCCGGGGAAGCTGTCGTTTTCTTTCCGTAATTCGCCGAGCAGGCGAAGCCGTGGCGAGGCGAGAGCAACCAGGAATCCGGCTCTTCAGGGCGTCGCGGTCGGAGGCTCGGAGGCCTCCGCGGGTGGTGCCGTTGCGGCATCAGCGGGCGGTGGCCAACGCTTGCCTCGCTCGAGGATGATGCGTCCCGGGCGTGACCACGAAAACCAGGCCCAGGCCCACTCGAACAACACGACCACGCGATTGCGGAAGCTCGCGAGGTAGAGGATGTGGACGACCACCCAGAGGAGCCACGCGAAGCGCCCGTGGAACTTCCACTTGCCGAGTGCTGCCACCGCGGAGGCGCGGCCGATGGTCGCGAGCTGGCCCTTGTCGAAGTAGCGATAGGGCTCGGTGGGCTTGCCTTTCAGGCGCGCGACGATCTGGTCGGCGGCGTACTTGCCCATCTGGATGGCGGCCGGTGCGACGCCGGGGATCGGCTTGCCGTCGTTGCACTTCGGTGACACCGCGGCCATGTCGCCACAGACGAAGACGTCGCTGTAGGTGGTCGGAGTCGTGGCGTCGGCGACGGGGTGAAGGTGGTCGTCGGTCGGTACGCGACCACCGCGGTCGAGCGTCACGCCGAGCGTCTTGCCGAGCGGCGAGGCGGTGATGCCCGCGCCCCAGAGGCAGGTGCGCGCGAGCACCAGAGAGCCGCCCACGAGGTGCACGCCGTCCCGGTCGATCTTCTCGACGCGCGAGTCGAGCCGCACCTCGACGCCCAGCTTGGTGAGGCGCGCCTTCGCCGCGAGCCCGAGCTCGTCGGGGAAGCCATTCAAGAGGCGGCTGCCGCCTTCGATCAGCACGATGCGCGCGTCCTCGGGATCGAAGTGCTGGAACTGCTTTCGCATCGTGCGCGTGGCGATCTCGGCGAGCGCGCCCGCGAGCTCGACGCCGGTCGCGCCGCCGCCGACGACCGCGAACGTGAGGACCTCTTTGCGTAGCTCCGGGTCGGCCTCGAGCTCCGCTTCTTCGAATGCGCCGAGCACGCGCCGGCGGATCTCGAACGCGTCGTCGATGGTCTTGAGCCCTGGTGCCCACGCCTCCCACTCGGGGTGGCCGTAGTAGAAGTTGACCGCGCCCGCGGCGAGGACGAGCTGGTCGTAGTGCACCTCGCCGCCGTCGAAGACGACGCGCTTGTTCGGCAGGTCGACGTGGTCGACGGCGCGCGCGAGCACCGTCGCGTTCTTCTGTTTGGCGAGCAGGTTGCGGATCGGCGCGGCGATGTCAGGCGCCGACAAGGCGGCCGTCGCGACCTGGTAGAGCAGGGGCTGGAAGAGGTGGTGATTGCGACTGTCGAACAGCGTCACCCGCACCTTGGCGGCCTTCAGGCGACGTGCGCAGGTGATGCCGGCAAAGCCGCCACCGATGATCACGACATGCGGAATCGTCATGGCCGGACCTTACCGCCGAGGGTTCTCAAAGGTGAAGGCCCGTCGACGCAAGGTGTCAAGAGCAGCTCCGGGCGATACTCGAAGTGCATCGTGTCGAAGTGGTACCACTTGCCGCCCCACACGAAGCCGTGGCGCTCGAAGATCTCGGCGACTTCGACCGGGAAGCGGTTCTTGTAGGCGTAGCGGCCCTTCGCGTCGGGCCTGTTCCAGTCCCAGTAGTCGCTCTGTTCGACGCCGACGTCGATGGCGATCGCGTAGCTGTGAGGGCTTCGCCGGTCGGTGCCACGCACCGTGCGCCAGACGAACACGCCCGCGGTCTTGGCGACGAGCGCCTTCATGTCGGCGGGCAGCTCGCGCTCGAGGTCGTCGCTGACTCTTCGCAAGGCGGCCGCGACCCCGTTGACCGACGTCACACGCACGCCCTTGCCGCCCGAGTGCGACATCCATGCGACCATCTCGGTGCGGCCTGCGACGGCCTTTTGCGAGTCGCCGTATAGTGCGGCGAAGAAGGCATGGTTGCGGATGCGGCCGGGCTCGAAGTTCTCGCGCGGGATATCGAATATCCGGCCCGGGCGATAACGCATCGCGACCGTGTCTTCGAGGTCGGGCGCCGCGAGCAGCGCCTCAAAGGGCTTGGTTCCCTTGCCGTCGTCCCACGGGATGCGCGCGCCATGGGCCGCATGCGGGCCTTCCGGACAGAGCGTCACGGCGTCGTCGGAGACATCGCAGACCACGCCGGGATAGGCGGCGAGAAAGCAGGCGCGACGGTCGCTGGCTGCGGCATCGACCGAGGGCGCGACCGCGTTGGGCGGACCGTCGTCCCCGACGAACACGACCAGCAGGCCGAGCGCGAAGCCCATCACCTCAGTGGCTCGCCGCTTCGTCCTCGGACGGGTGGCGATGCTTTTCCTGGACGACCTGCTTCACGCCGAGGACGTGGGCGATCTGCTCGTCGATTTTGCCGATGCGCATCACGTGCTCGATGACGATCGGGTGCTTTTCGTAAGGCGTCGTCATGATGATGGTGCCGGTGCCGAGCATGACGCGCTCCATCACGTCGGGGATGACTTTGTCCCAGCGCAGCGACTCGGTCGAGAAGCGGCGCATGCGGCGGAAGATGCCGTGACGATGGACGATTTCGTTGGGCGTTATCTCCCAGTAGTCCATCCGTGAACCGATGAACGCGACGAGGAAGATGAGCCCGAAGACGCCGAACATCATCCAGTAGAAGAGGGCGTTCATAGTGGGCTTGAGGCTCGTGAGAAAGCCCATCACATCGGTGAGCGCACCCGCGAGCACGAGCCCGAGCACGAGCGCGACGCCGCCGAGGACGAAGATGAGCGTGCGCTCCTCCGTAAAGTCGAAGGCGATCACGAACAGGTTCAACGTGAACAGCATCATCCACGAGAGGCCCGGCCACGCCGCTTCCGCGTCGGCGCTCATGGCCAACGCGCACACCAACGCGAAGATCCACACCGGGTAGAAGAAGATAACCTTGGGCAGCGAGCGGATGCGGACGCGCAAGGGCATGTCGGCGGGGTCTTTGTCAGCCATCGAGTCCTCCAATGAGGACGTGAACCTACGAGGAACCACCCGCTTCCACAAGGGCGCCAAATCCCCCTCCGCCTTTCGCGAGAGGCGCGGCAGATCCGGCTCGCCTGTCGCGAGAGGCGTTTGGGCTCAGGGGACGGGGGGCAGGTGTTGGTCGATCGCGACCACCGCGGCCATGGTCTTCGTGCGCGTCAACGCGGGCGATGGTAGGCCATCGGAGGTCGGCGCGAGGTCGACGTGGATGTGGTTCCAGTGCGACGGGTCGTGGTCCGGATCGAGCACGTTGGTGAAGACCTCCTCGTCGCGGAGGCGGCGCGCGAGCGCGTGCAGGAACTCGGACGGGCGCTCCCACGCCTTGTAGATCGGGCGCCAGTGCTGCTTCACGTAGACGTCGCCGTAGCCCTTGATGCTGAAGCCCGCGAGGTCGAGCCCGTTGCCGAAGCTGTGCTGGCTCTGCTTCACCTTGAAGCGCTGGGTGCGGCAGTTGAAGGTGCCGAGGTGCGAGATCCAACGCACCGGGTTCTCGTCCTCGGGGCGGCCGAAGATGCGGCGCGCTTCCTCCTGGGCGATACGCTCCATGCGGGTCATGGCAAGCGCCATGGCGCAGCTCGTGAACGTGAAGCCGTAGTATTGCACGCCGGTCACTCCGCCCCACATCACGGTGCCCTGCGGTGCGTGGCAGTAGATGTCGGGTGGGCCGAAGCCGGTCTTGCGCGAGCGCACGACCGCCTCCTTCACGAAGCGGAACTGCTTGCCGGTGAGGCCCGCGGCGAGGAGCTTGTCCTTGCACTGGTCGACTTCGAGGTCCGCCCACGGGGCAATCTCGAGACCCGGGGGCACCGCCGGAGCGGGGGCTGGAACACCGGGATCCGGGACTGCGATGAGCATGGCGACGAGCAGCGACAACACAGCTACCTGCTAGCGGAGGCCACGGGGTGTGGCAAGAAATCCACTTCGCCGGCGTGCCGCGACCAGGCCTGCGATCATGGGAAGGTGCTATCGGGGACGGTCGCACGATTCTTCTCCCACCAATGGGGTAGGGGGAAGTGCTTCACGACGGCCTGCAGAGCCATACTTAGGAATGGTGCTGGGCGCCCGGCGGTGCGCTTTGCAAAACGCCAGAGTGGCCCTATAAGAGATCAAACGTCACGTCGGACGGGTCGTCTTCGTTGACGTTTTCCTATTGTTACGTCGAGGAATGTTCCTCGACGTCCGACAGGCCGAGCGTGCCCCCACTCGCTTGAGGACCGTCATGCCGAAGACTCCAGATACTCGCAAGAAAGCCAAAGACGATGTCTCCGCCGCCGCGCTCGCCAGTGAGACGGCCAGGATGGCGAGACCAACCCCACTTCGCGTGCTGCTCGTCGAAGACGACGATGCGACCGCGAACGTGATCAGCCACTACTTCACAGAGCAGGGCGTACCGGTCGTGCATGCGGTCGATGGGCCGTCGGCGCTGACCGCGCTGCACGAGCGTACGATCGACCTGGTCGTGCTCGACGTGGTCCTGCCGGGCCCTGATGGCCTGGAAGTGTGTCGCGATATCCGCCAGTACAGCGATATCCCGATCATCCTGCTGTCGGCCCGGGCGACCGAGTCGGATCGGCTGCTCGGCTTCGAGGCGGGCGCAGACGACTATGTCGCCAAGCCGTTCTCGACCCGTGAGCTGTTCTGGCGGGTGGTCGCGCTCGTGCGCCGAACTCGCGGACAGGTCGGTCCGCTGCGGCGCTCGATCGTGGTCGAGGACGTCGTGCTCGAGCCGGGTGCACTGCGCGCCATGCGCGATGGCCGCGACCTCGGTCTGACCAGCTACGAGTTCAACATCCTCTACGCGCTGGCCGAGCGTCGTGGCCGGGTGTGCACGCGCGAAGCCCTGATCGAGGCCGCTGGTGGCACCGCCGATGGTGCCTTCGAACGGTCGATCGACGTGCACGTTTCGCGCGTTCGCCAGAAGCTCGGGGACGACGCGCGTCAGCCGGCGATCCTGAAGACCGTGCGCGGCGCCGGCTACTTGTTCGCGCGTCCGGTCGACGAAGAATAGCGCTCTGAGTGGCGCCCTGCGTGGGTGCTACTCAATCGTCACGATCGCCTTCCGCTGCCTGCCTTCGCGAGACTCTCGCAACTCTTCCCTGAAAATAGGATCTTGGGCATTCTGGGTGGCCTGCGTGGTTGGTGGTCCAACGGCGCGGCCGCTCAGACTTGCTCGGGGTCAATATTGGACCTTCCAATTTCGAGGGATGTTACCTTGCGAAATTTTTCGACGTATCGCCTTCGGCTGCCGTTGCCGCATTCGACGTATCGCGCGTTGCTCAATGGCGCGCTGGCGCTGCTCGTGGTGCTGCTCGGGGCGTGTTGCTCGACGCAGCGCACCTCCACGGCAGAGACCCGCAACGAGGTGGTGACCGAGCCTCATGGCTCGGCGCAGGTTGTCGTGGAGCCATTGCCGGCGACGTTCGACTGCGGTGCGCCGCCCCCGCTGACGCCGTGCTGCCGCGCGATGCTGCCCAGATGTACCGAGTGTGCTGACCGCAATCGCGCGCTCGAGGAGGCCTATCGTGCGCAGTGCGGGCCGCGCTGAACGACGATCGGGGATGGGGCGCAGGCACGCGCTGGCGGTTGCGGTCGGGCTAACGGCGATGTCCGCCTGCACCCACACCTACATCTATGGCGAGAGCGCGCCTCCGCTCCTGGATCGCGGTAAATTGGTCGTGCCCAAGCGCTCGGGGCGCGACACCTTTTCGATTCGACGGATCGGTGTGAACAGCGTCGACGATCCCTTCAGCTTCCGCGTGCCGACCGACGATGAGCTCGCCGAGCTGCGCACCGGCAGCATGCCCGAAGGCGTCGCGTCGCTACGCGTCGAGGTCGACAATGCAGGCGTGCTGTGGCGCGACTGGGGCCTCACGGCCTTCGGCATCGGGGCGTCGCTGGTGCTCGCCGGAGTCGGGCTGGCGGGCGCGGTCGAACCGGCTGGCCAGGAATTCGGGCTCACGATGCCGTTGACGATTCTGCTAGCCTCGCTCGCCGGTGCGGAGTTCATGCTCGTCGGCGTTGGCCTCGGTGCTGGCTTCGAGTCCGGTGAGACCGACATGCGCTTCCGCAACTTCGTCGACGATTGACCTGCGGACCGCGACATGAGCGCCCGCCTCGAGAGGTAGTCCGATGTCCTTCCCCGCTTCACGTCCTCGCCGCCTCCGCCGTACTCCAGCCCTGCGCGCGCTCGTGCGCGAGACGGTGCTGACGACGAAGGACTTCGTGTTCCCGATGTTCGTCGTGCCGGGGCGCGGTGTGTCGCAGCCAATAGGCTCGATGCCGGGGCAGAAGCGCTTCTCGCCCGACCTGGCGGCCGAGGAGGCCCGGCGCTTGTGGGACCTCGGCATCCACGCGGTGCTGCTGTTTGGGATCCCCGAGCACAAGGACGCAGTCGGTTCGTCGGGCTACCAGAAGGACGGCCTCATCCCGCAGGCGGTGCGTGCCATCGCCAAGGCCGCGCCGCAGATGGTGATCATGACCGACGTGTGCCTCTGCGAGTACACCGATCACGGCCACTGCGGGCTCGTCGAGAAGGGCGAGATCCTGAACGACCCGACGCTCGAGCTGCTGGCGAAGCAGGCGATCGCACACGCCCAGGCGGGCGCGCACGTGGTCGCACCGTCGGACATGATGGACGGTCGGGTGGGCTTCATTCGCGAGGAACTCGATGACGAGGGGCTCGAGAACACGTCGATCATGGCGTACTCGGTGAAGTACGCGTCGGCCTTCTACGGCCCGTTCCGTGAAGCCGCAGAGAGCGCGCCGGCGTTCGGCGATCGGCAGAGCTACCAGATGGATCCGGCCAACCAATCGGAGGCGATCCGCGAGGCGCGCATGGACGAGGAGGAGGGCGCCGACATCTTGATGGTGAAGCCGGCGGGGCCCTATCTGGACATCGTGCGGGCCGTGCGCGAGGCCACCGATCTGCCGTTGGCGGCGTATCAGGTCTCGGGTGAGTACTCGATGATCCATGCGGCGGCCGAGCGGGGCTGGATCGATCTCGAAAAGGCGATGCTCGAGTCGCTCGTCGGCATCAAGCGCGCGGGTGCCGACATCATCATCAGCTACTTCGCGCCACACGCGGCAAGGCTCCTCAAATGAGGTCCGCGCCGCGGCACTCGGCGCGAGCGCTCGCCGGCGTCGCGACGCTCGCACTCGGCTTCTGCGGGCTCGCGGGCTGCGGCACGCAAGCGGGCTTGGTCGCCGAGATCCCGCCGATCAGCGGCAACGATCGCTCGCCGATAGCGCTCAACGCCGGGCCGGACGAGCTGGCGCGACGCTCGGCGGCGGAGCGAGAGCTGGGCCATGCGGCGCGGGCGGAGCGCTTTGCGCGTTGGGCGCTGGCCCTCGATCCCGAGCATGGTGGAGGGCTGGTCGCGGCGGCACGCCTCGCGAGCGATGCGAGTGCAGCGGCTGAAGGTGAGAGCGACAAGAGCCTCGCGGCCGAGGTGGCACGACGGCACTACGCGCTGGCGGCGTCGCTCGATGCCAAGATCGCGGCGACGATCGAGGTCGAGCGGGGCAGTCAGCTCGTCGCGTATGCGCGCAGCGAGATGGTCGCGGGGCGCTATGAGCAGGCCGCGGCGCTGCTCGAAGAGCTCGAGGCGAAGACGGCGAAGGTCGTCGGGAGTGAGCGACGTGAACTCGCGAGCCTGTACGGCGAGCTCGCCGATGTGTGGCTCGAGCGCGAGCTGGCGCGGCCGGCGAAGTTCGCGGCCGAGCGCGCGAACAAGCTCGGTGCCGATGGCGAGACGACGCGCGTACGCTTGTTGCTGGCGGAGGTTGTCGCGGCTGGACCCGGCGTGCCGGTCGGCGTCGGCGACCAGGGCAACAGCAGCGGGCTCGGGCCGCTCGAGGCGAAGCTCGTTTCGGAGTTAGGCCGCGACGCAGAGCGCTGGCAGGCGGTGATGCGCTGGGCGGTACGCGCGGGTCGCAACGAGACCGCGGTGTGGGCCGGCCTGCGCGCGACCGCGAGCGATGCCGATCGTGATGCGGCGTGGGCGTTGTTGGGCGATGCCTACCTCGCGCTGCAGCGGACACCGGACGCGCTGACCGCTTGGAAGCGCGCGGCGAGCCTGCTGAAGCCGGCGGATGGCGCGGCGCTGCTCGCGCGTGTGGCGGACAATGTCGACGCGGTGGCTGATCGCGCCGCTCGGCTGGAGCTCGCGTTGGCGGCGGCAGAACGTGCGCCGGGGTCGGAGGGTGGGGTGCGCGGTGCGACGTTGGCGGCGTTCACGGCGCTTGCGCTCGACCAGCGGCCAGTCGCGATCGCGACACTCGAAGCGGCGGCACGGGCGACGCCCAAGGCGTGGCAAGAGCTGATCATGCCGCTCGTCGTGAAGGGCGACCTCGAGGCGATCGCGAAGACGCTGGCGGCCGCGCGCAGCGCTGGCCTGAACGACTGGGTCGCGAACGCGTTGGAGGCGAGCCACTGGCAGGCGATCGCCAGTGGGGTCGCGACGCCGGACCTCAAGGCGAGCGCCAACGCAGGCATCGCGGCGGCCTTCGAGGCGGGTCTGGCGTCGTCGCCGGGCTCTGTCGGCATGCTCGAGCTGGCACGCATCGCGGCCGGTCTGCCGGGTGCCGCGGCCGATGCCGAACGCATGGGTCTCGTGCGCGCGAAGGGGGACGCCTACGCGTCGCTCTATCTCGATGCCGTTGCGGTGCGCGGCGATCCGGCGAAGGCGCGTGCGATCCTCGATGCCGGGCTCGCGCGCTCGAGCGCGTTCGAAGCGGCGTTCTTGCGCGCCCACTTCGAGTTCGAGGCGGGCGATCGATCGCGCGCCCTTGCGTTCGCCGAGAGTGCGGTGCGCGCGGCCTCGCCGAGCGAAGTGGGCGCGGCCGAGGGGTTCGCGCTGCGGCTCGCGACCAGCGCGCAAGGTGCCAAGCTCATCGAGCGCGGGCGTTCGTGGCTCTCGCGTGCATGGGATCCGATGACGCTCGAAGCGCCTTATCGAGTGATGAACCTCGCGCTGCTGCTCGATGCGTCGCGCGCCAACCCGGAGCTCGCGTTGGACGTGCAGACCGCCATCCTGGCCGAGCCGCGGGCGCGCTGGAAGTTCGACCTCGAGGAGATCCGAACCGCCCGGTTCGCGTCGCTCGCCAAGCTCGGGCGCTGGGAAGAGGCGGATGAGCGGCCACCAGCGTCGAAGGTGGGCGCGATCCGCGATGAGTGGAGGAACGAGCGGGCCGCCACCGAGGCGGTGATGATGGTGGTAAATCAGGACAATCCAGAGCGCATGTTGCGGCTGGCCGCGCGCATGCACCCCGAAGAGGTCGAGCGGCGCGAGCTGATGGGCGACATCGTGCGCCAGCTTCTGGCGCGGCAGGAGCCTTATCGAGCAGCGCGCCTGGTCGAGCGGATCCTGACGCTGCCTGACGGCGATGGCATCGGGACCGGGCGGCTCATGACGCTGGCGCAGGACCTCCTCGATGCGGGGCGCCTCGACCTGGCCGCGCGAGCATTGGAGCGGGTCGCGTCGCTCGGCGAGCGATCGCCCAAGGTGTTCATCACCTGGATCCGCACGCTGCTGCGCGCGGGCGACGAGGCGAAGGCCGATGAAATCACGACTCGTGCGCTGGAAGCGCGGCCGCGGCGTGACGCGCGCGCGCTCGAAGAGCTCGCGAAGACATTGGTCGACGAAGGGCAGCTCGGGCGCGCGCTGGCACTCTTGAGCACGCGCAGCGGAGACAGTGAGCGGCTCGAGCCGACGACCTTCAACCTGCTCATCGAGCTGCTCGCGCGCAGCGGTCGGACGAGCGAGCTCCTGGCCGCGGCGAACCGCTTCATCCAGTCGGATCCGCGCAGCAGCCAGCGCCTTCAGAGCCAGGCAGCGACACGCCTCATCGAGGTCGGCGCGCTCGACGTCGCGCAGACGATCATCGACGAGGCCCTGACCGCGCGTAAGCGCGACCCGCAGCTGCTCACGGTGGCGACGACATTGGCTCTGGCGCGAGGGGCGCCGGATGCTGAAGCGATCGCGGACCGCCTCTTGAAAGAAGCGGGTGGTGCGTTCGACGTGTGGGATCGTGTGGTCGGCGATGTGCGTGCGAGCACGCGTTGGGAGGCGGCGACGCGGCTGGCGACGAGCGGCCTCGCACGCTTCGCTGGGGCGCATCGACTATTGGTGTTGCGTGGGCGGGTGCAGCTCGTAGCCGGCCAGACCGACGCCGCGATGCAGGACTTTACCGAGGCGCTCGCGCGCGCGCCGTCGCCCAAGGAGGTGCTCGATGTGGTCGAGCCGCTGCTCGTGCGGATGTCGCAGTTCGAGCGGCTGGGGGCGCTCGAGTCGCGCGCGCTCGCGCTGGTGCCGGGGCGCGCCGACGCGACGCTGATGCTCGGGCGCGCGCTGGTCGGGACGGGTCGTGTCGACGAGGCGACGCAGGCCTTTCAGCGGGTGGTGGCGGAGACCGACCGCGCCCATGGCCTGGTCGCTGGCGCGTGGTTCGAGGCGGGCTATCTCGGCGCCGCGGTCGACGCGTGGGCGAAGGTCGAGCCGTCGCTGACCGATGACGCGACGAGCATGCTCGAGAACGTGGCGACCGCGCTCGCGCAGCGTGGCGAGGCAGCGCGGCTCGACACGTTCGTGCGCCTCTATCTGCAGGCGCTGCGAGGCACCAGCACGCCACCGCTGCTGCCAGTGGCGCTCGCCTATCGCAAGGTCGGGCGCATGGACGCGGCGAACGATTGGCTCGAGCGCGCCGATCGCGAGACGCCGAGCCCCGATACGATGCTGACGTCGATGCGCTGGCGGCTTGAGCTCGGTGACCGCGCAGGGGCTCTGCTCGCGGCCGAGCGTGTCGTTACACGGCGCGTGGCCCAGGCACCGCCGGCGCGCGTGGCCGGCGCCATCGTCGGCCCGGCGCTGGATCCAGTGGCGCTCGAGCTTACGACGCTCGGCTATCCGGAGCTGGCGCGCGACCTGGCGTCGCACATCGCGGGCATGCACGGCGAGTCGGCGGCGACGCGGCTCGTCGCGGCACGCGCGATGTTGGTGAGCAACGATCTGGCAGGTGCTCTCGATATGCTCGCCGCGCCATTCGAGCCGTGGCGGCAACAACGCGACTTGATTGGACTTTTGCGCGGCGTGTTGAGCGAACTCGTGGCACGCGGCTATCTCGACGCGGCACTGTCACTTGTGACCCGTGCGATCGATGCAGGCGCCGAGCGCGAGCTGCTGCTTGCGGGGATCCGGATCGCGGCGCGCGCCGGTGATGGGCCGCAGGGGCAGCGCTTCGCGCAACGACTTACGGCGCTGCAGCCGAGCGCGAATGGCTGGCTGACCGGTGACGTGCTCGCGTCCGAGCGGCTCGTAAACGCGAGCGAGGAACCGCTCACGCTCGCCTTGCAACAGGTGAGCGACACCCCCCTCAAGTTCGCGGCCACGGCGCTGACGCTCGCGCATGACAACGGGCTCGACCTGGTGCTCAAGCTCATCCCACGCATACGCGAGGACAAGGTCGAGCGGGCGTTGCTCGAGGGCTTCGTCGCCAGCACGCTGCCGACCAGCGACGGTCCGCGTCGTTCCGCTGCGGCCTTGTTGCCCGCGCTGGGGCGCGCGGCGGTCGATCCCGCGGTCTCGAACCTCGCGTTCCTGATGGCGTCGTTCGTCGATGATGCGGCGCTTGGCGCTGCGTGGCAGGCGCTGCGCGGCACCAACGTCGACGAGACCAAACTGCGTCTCCAGCTCGCGGGCCACCTCGCGGCGTCACAGCGGCTCGGCGCGGCGCTCTCTATCTACGATGGGCTCCTCGACAGTGAAGGCGGCGATAGCGAGCTGGCGCTGCGCGTCTTCTCGCTGGCGCTCGCGGCGGGCGACGATGCGCGCGCCGTGCGCTGGGCCGACAAGGCGCTCGGCAAGATCAGCGGGTCCCGACCGCCGACCCTGCGCTTGCTGTTCGCGGATGCAGCGGCCCGGTTCGGAGCGGTGGTGCTGGCGCAGAGCCTCATCAGCGACGACCAGGCGGAGTCGCCGAGCAGGCCAAGCGGCGAGGCGACAGCCGATTCGTGGCGCAAGGCGCAGGTGAGGGCACGCCTGGCGCTGCGCGACGACGCGGGTGCGGTCGCGGCGTTCCGCACGGCGATCGAGCAGAGGCTCTTGCTGTCGCCCGACGAGGCCGTCGCGCGCGTCGAGGTGGCGCTGATGTTGGCGACGACCCACGCCGACTCGGCGACGCCGCGCACCAATATGGCACGGGCTTGGCTCGACGAGGCGCGCAACCTCATGGAGCCGCTCGTTCGCGAGGATGACGCGCCTGCGCTCGCGCTCGAGCTGGCCTTTGCGACGAGCCGCGACGCGGCGAGCGCGCGACCGCTTCTAGAGCGCACGCGCAAGCACTTCCCGGGCGTCTTGCAGCAGCCAGCGCTGCTCTTGCATTCGGCGCTCGTATTCGACGACGCAGGTCTGGTCGCGGACGTGCTGCGTACGATGCCACCCGATTCGCGCCGCGAGATATTGCTGCAGGTAGTGCAAATGCGGCTGCTGTCGGGTGAAGGCCCGTTCGCCTCCGCGACGATGACGCTCATCGAGTTCGAAGCGACGCGCGCGGCGCCGACCGATGTGACCGCGGTTGCGCTCGAGGTCGCGCTGGCGCGGCTCGCCGGCAATGGGGCTGGCGCACTGCAGGCCGCCGAGTCAGCGTCGGCGCGTGCGCCCTGGTCCAGTGGGCTGTCGCTCGTCCTGGCGCAGGCGTTGATCGACGTGCGCAAAGATGGTGCGCGTGCAGAGCAGATCGTGCGCGCGGTGATGGCGCGTCCGAGCGAGCTCGGGCTCTTTGATGCGGAGCTGCGCTTCATCGTGCCCGCGACCAACTGGCGCGCCTGGGAGACACTGGCAGCGGCTCAGCGCACGCGTGGCGAGGCAGCGGCACGCCAGTCGTTCGAGCGCGCGGTGGCGTTGGCGCCCGAATCGGAGCGTCCGCGGCTGTGGCTATCGCAGCCGGGCCCGGCCTCGCTGGCGGCGTGTGTCGCGCTCGAGCGGGCACCGTGGTCGGCGCTTTGTCGGTCTCGCCTGTAGGTCGCTATTCGGGCGGCTCGAGGCACGTCAGCGAGCGCCCGCCATGCGCCACTACCCAGAGGCGATGACGCGAGAAGGCGACCAGCTCGGCGCCTTCGACGGCGTCGGCTTCAGGGAACATCAGCGGCGTGAGCGACGGCAGCTCGACCAACATCGCGAGCCCGTCGCTGGCACGCAGCAGCGCGAGGTCCGAGTTGGCGCCGATTATCCTTTGAACACCAAGTAATCGTCCGGTCGCGTCCTCGGTGCACGCATCGAACGTGAGGAGGCGGCGCCCGCCGGCCTGGCCCTTGTCCGGCACCAATACCAGCAGGGTCTCGCCCGCGAGGCGCGCGCCTTCGAGCGCCTGACCTTCGAAGCGGCGCGTGAGCGCCATGCCGCTGCGCGCGTCCCAGCTGCGCACGCCGCCCGACAGGACGACATCGACGAGCCCGCCGGCCGCCCACAAGTCGACCACCCCGGTGTCGGGGATCTCGTGATGCCACAGGACGCGCGCGCTGCCCTCGTCGAGGCCGACGAGCTGCGAATCGCCGTCGGGGTTCTCCGCGGCCGCGACGAGTGTGTCGTTGGTGCGGCGAAAGCGGGTCTCGATGGCCGACCCGAGCGGGTCTGGGAAGAGGCGGAGCCCGTCATCGGGGGCCATCAAGTCGAGCTTGGCGAGGTAGGGGCCAAGCCCGTCGGCGGTCTTGCCGAGGCGCGCCCACAAGCGACCACCGAGCGCCGCGATACCGCCGCGCACGGCCGCGCCATCGACGGCGACGTTGGCACGCAGGAGGCGACCCTGGGCGACGTCGATGACGACGACGCGTTCGCCGCCGATCGGAACGGCGACGAAGCCCTGAGTGCGGACCGGATCTGAGGATGCGATGCCGGGCAGCTCGACCTGCCACAGCTCGCGACCGTCGCTGTCGAGGCGCAGGGCGACGCTGCCGCCGGGTCGGTCGAGCACGACCAGGAGACCGTTGGCGAGCGGCAGGGGGGTGCGACGAAGCTCACCATCGAGCCACAGCTGCCACGAGAGCCTGACGCGCGAGCCTTCGCGCGGACCCGCCACGGCGTGCAGGACTTGTGGCGTCAGGCGGCTCGCATCGGCGCTGCGTGGCAAAGGACCTCGCGGCACTTTGATGACCGAGGCTGCAGCCGAAGCGTCACTGCCTTCGCGCTCGCTTCCCTCGTTGCTCGCAGTCATCAAGCCTCACTCTCCGATGCGGGCCCGAGAGGACTTCTCGCGCGACGGTGAAGCACCGCATCGTGGATACGCATACGACTATGAAAGCAGGCGCAAAACGGGGCAAGTTTTTGGAACTGCTCAGGCTCCGAGCCGCTCGTCGAAGCGCGTGTCACGCCACCACGTGAGCTGGCGCTTGGCGTAGCGGCGGTGGGCCGAGGCGAGCGCGGACGTCAGCGCGGCGAGCGGCTGGGGCGCGACCGTCAGGTGGTCGACGACCTCGCGGTAGCCCATGGTCCTGAGGCCGGCGGCCCTTGCTGGCACACCGGCGGCGAGGAGGCCACGAACCTCGTCTACGAGGCCATCCGCGATCATGCGCTGGGCGCGCGCGGCGATGCGCTGTTCGAGCACGCTGAAGTCCGGAAAGACGCCGACGAGCGTCGCGGCATAACGCGGGCTGAGCGCCGCGCGCGCTTCGCGGTGGCGTGCGTGAAAGACCGAGAGTGGTTCGCCCGAAGCGATCACGACCTCGAGCGCGCGCGACACGCGCTGGCCGTCGTTGGGTGCGAGGCGTGCGGCGGCGTCGGGGTCACTCAGCGCAAGCTCGGCGTGCAGGGCAGGGGAGCCTTCGCTCGCGAGGCGGGCGCGCACGCTGGCCTGGATCTCAGGCGGCACGTCGGGGATCGGCGCGAGTCCTTCGAGGAGAGCGCGCACGTACAGACCCGTGCCGCCACATATGATTGGAACGCGGCCGCGCGCGTGGATGGCCGCGATGACGGGGATCGCGGCGTCGACCCAGGCGCCCGCGTTGGCCTGCACCGTCGGTTCCCAGAGGTCGATGAGGTGGTGGGGGACCGCGGCGCGTTCGGCCAGAGTCGGCTTGGCCGAGCCGATGTCGAGGCCACGATAGACCTGCACCGAGTCGGCGCTGACGATCTCGCTGCCGAGCGCGGCTGCGCGTTCGAGAGCCAGCGCGGTCTTGCCCGCGCCGGTCGGGCCGACGATGACGATGAGGGGAAGAGGCTCAGCCTCCATTATCGCGGCCTTCGCGAGGCACTTCGATGTGCAGGCGGCGTGCGATCTCGTCGCGCGAGAGGAGGAACACACCGGTCTTGGCGGTGATCCCGTGCGGCACGAACGCGACGAGGGCCGCCAGCTGCCGCTCGTCCAGACCGCGGCTCACGACCGCGCGGGCGGTCAGCTTGGCGAGCATGCCGACGACCGCGGCCTCGGAGGGCTCGCCCTTGGAGGCCAGCGCTGCGAGCTCGCCGAGCACCATCACCGGGCTCGCCGAGAGTGCCGGCAGCGGCAACCCGAGGAGCTGATAGGTGGTGCCACCGAAGGGCTCGATCGGCAGGCCCAAGCCCGCGAGCAGCTCGAGGCGCACGCGCAGGCGTTGCGCTTCACCCGGCGTGAGATCGAGGCGAGCCGGCAGCAGCAATGGCTGCGCTGCGATCGGGCGCGGCAACGCGAGCAGCTCGGCGCGGGTCAGCGCTTCGTAGAGCGCTTGCGGCTCGAAGACCGCGAGCCCGGCTGGACCTTCGGCGACCATCGTGGCGCCCGGCCCACGTGCGCGGCCGAGCAGGCGCCACGGCTCTGGTGTGAGCGCCACGGACGGGGCTGATGGCGCCGACGCCGCGGGCGATACAGGCGCGAACGCAGCGACCGGCACCGGCGAGCTCCCGAAGCGAAGCTCGGTGCGATGGGTCGGCACCGAAGAGCGGTCCTCTGACGCGTGCGAATGATCGCGCGAATGCGCGAACCGCTCGCCGACACCGAAGCTCTGGAGCGACGGTTTCGGATGACCAGAAACAGCAGGCGCAGGCCGGTGGTCCGGCACGGCCTGGGCGAGCTGCGGTCGTTGCGTGGGTGGCGCGAGCGACAACGTCGCCTGAGCGCCGCGGTCGATCGGCAGCGCGGCATCCGCGAGCCACGGCCGCCGCAGCAACATGCTCTGGATGGCCCGCGTCACCGCCTCGTGCACGACCTGCGGCTGGCGAAAGCGCACCTCGGCCTTGGCCGGATGTACGTTGACGTCGACGTCCGCGGGATCGATGTGGACCCACAGCACGGCCTGCGGGAAGCGACCGGGCGCGAGCTCGGAGCCGAACGCGCTGACGACCGCGTGGGCCATCGTGCGGTCCTTCACGCGCCGCCCGTTGACGAAGGTCGTCATCGCGCTCTGCGTTGCCTTCGCTTCGCGAGCGTTGCTCACGAAGCCGGTCACGCGGATGTGACGTGAGGCGGCGTACTCGCTCGCCAGCATCACCTCGAACAGGTGCCTGCCCGCGGCCCCGCCGAGCACTTGCGAGACCCGCTCGAAGAGGCGCCGCACGGCCGGGAAGTCGAGCGCTACCTTGGCGCCGGTGCCGAGGCGGAAGTGGATGTGCGGGTAGCCGAGCGCGAAGCTCTTCACCAGCTCGATCACATGCTGGGTCTCGGTCTGGTCGGTCTTCAAAAACTTCAGGCGCGCAGGCACGTTCCAGAACAGGTCACGCACCTCGATGCGGGTGCCGACCGGGGACGCCGCGGCGCTGGTCTCGGGGGCGGCGCCGCCTTCGATCTTTATCGCCGTCGCCGCCGCGTCTTCGGCGCGCCGCGTGACGAGCAGGAAGCGCGACACCGAAGCGATCGATGGCAGCGCCTCGCCGCGAAAGCCCAACGTGCCGATCGCCGCCAGGTCTTCGGCCGTCCGGACCTTGCTGGTGGCATGGCGCAGGACGGCCAGGGCCGCGTCTTCGGGAGCCATCCCGAGCCCGTCGTCGACGACGCGCACGAGCCCGCGACCAGCCTCTTCGATGTCGATCAGGATGCGGTTGGCGCCCGCGTCGATCGCGTTCTCGACCAGCTCCTTCACGACCGACGCAGGTCGCTCGACCACCTCGCCGGCCGCGATCTGGTTGGCGAGCGCATCGGGCAGGACACGCACACGGCGCGGCTCGCTCTCGCCATCGCCGGACCGCGCGTCGTCGTCCACGCTCAACCCTTGATGAGGGTCAGGTGTCCACGTTTACGCGCCGCGGGCTGCACGTCGGCCTCAACCGAAGGCCCGGAGGGCTGCCCAGCGTCAGCAGCCGAAGGCCCAGAGGGCTGCCCAGCGTCAGCAGCCGGAGGTTGGAAGGTCTCGTTCGAGGGGCCACCAATGTTGGCGACCGCATCGCTCGGTGTCGAAGCCTCGGGCCGCACGACCGCGAGCGGAGCCGCGCGCAAGGGAGTGGGTGGCAGCACCGCGAGCGGCGAAGCTGGCGGCGCAGCGCGCAAGCGGGAAGGCTCTTTGACGCCAGCGCGCGTGAACGAAGCCTTGAGCTCTTCCGGCACCGACTCGGGCCAGACGATCCCGTCGTGGTTGGCGTCGGGGCACGTGACCGCGAAGATCGCCGACCACGGCAGCGTGCAGCCGAAGTTCTGCTTGTCGAAAGACAGCACCGCGTAGACGCCCTCGATCCCGATGTCGAGCGCCGGCAATCGGTACTGGTACGCGAGGTTCAAGCGCAGCACTGGGTCCGACTTGAAGCGCGCGGGCACGATCACATCGGCCGGGCGCGGGTCGAGGTGCAGCATCACGAGACCAGCATCCAACATCTCGAGGAGCTGACGCCGCTTCTGGAAGCCTGAACCGTCATTCATGCGGGCGGCATAGCAAAGGCGCGTGGGATTGGTCCAGCAGAAGGGCTATCGGGCCGCTCCAGCCGCGATTGACCGTGTGAGTCAGGTCAGGGCGTCCGCATCGGTCCCATGGCGACCGCGCCGTAGCCGACCACCGCCGCACGATCGCCGCCACTGTCTCCCGAGCTCGTGTAGTCGAGCACCTGCGCGCCATAGCCGCGTCGCCTCGCGATGAGCGCGCTCGCGGCGACACCCCGGAAGCCGCAAGCGTCTTCGCCGCCGAGCTCGAACGGGGCCAGCTCCGCGATGACCCGCAGCGTCGCGAGGTCGCGACTGCGCGCGTCCTCCTGCGGGTGGAAGTGCGACAGGTCGGTCGACACGACCAGCAGGTCGCCGGCTCGTAGGACCGCATCAAGCAACGTCGCGAGCTCCGGGGTCGCAATCCCGCCGGCCAGCAGCGGCATGATCGGAATGCCCGGTAAGACCGCCTGTGCAAACGGCAATTGGATCTCGATGCAGTGCTCGGCATCGTGAGCCCCCGGCACGAACGACGCGAGCTGCGGGTACTGCGCCTCGAGCGCCGCCAGCGCCGCACGATCGACCGCGACCTCGCCGGTCGGGATCCGGAACGCCGAGAAGTCCCCGAGCGCCACGCCCCGAAATGCGACCCGATGCGCCGGACCAACGATCACGATGCGGGTCGCGTCGCGCGGTGCCGCCGCCCACGCATGGCCCGCCGTGCCGCCGGAATACATGAGGCCCGCGTGCGGCGACACGATGAAACTGACCGACGCCAACCCAGCGCTGCCGACCTTGCGTGCGCTCGCGAGGTAGCCCTCGACCTCGCGCGTCAGCGTCGCCGCATCGCCCGGATACCAGCGCCCCGCAAGGGCCGATGCTCTTATCTCGCCGCGCTCGATCGCCATCATCGTCACCTGTTCGCACGCTCCCCTGCGCAGCCTCGCAGGCAGGCGGTGCCTAGCGCAAGTCGATGCGCAACGTGGTCGTGCCCAGTGGCTCGACGCGCACCTCGAACGTACGCTCGTAGCGTCCGTCGGCCGTCTTCAACACCAACGCGTGGGTGCCCGCCGCGATGTCGTAAGAATAGATCGGCGTCTCGAGCTTGGTGTCGAAGCCGTCGATCGTCACTGCGGCGGCCGGCACGCACTCGATGTTGAGCCAGCCGCGGTCCTTCGATGGGAAGAAGACGTTGCGGAAAGGCAGCTCGCCGGCGTGCTCGAGGACCGTGCGCCGCACCGCATCGAACAGCTTGGCGTAGCGGCGATCGCGTTGATTTTCCGGGTCGGTCACGACGAAGCTCGCCTGCTTGCCGTCGAGCAGCACGTCGCAGCGCCAGGTGATGGCCCCTGCCTTTGGCACCGCCGCGACCGCGGAAGGCAGCCGCGCCGCATCGAGCGTTCGCGCCAGCGCAAAAAAAGCCTGCGATTCCTCGGGCGTGAGCAGGCCGAGCGCGTGCAGCCCTTCGTCCAATCCGGGAAGCCGGCGCCGGTGCACCGCGGTTGTCGCTGGTCGTCGGCGCGTGATCTCGTAGCGGATCGTGTGGTACGGCGACGCGGCGGGGATCGCGGTCGGCTGGCCGTACCCGGTCTCGAGGGTAAAGCGCACGTAGTCCTCCTCATCGCTCTGCGATGAAGGTGTCGGCGCCACCCCCTCGCGAGGCGCCGCCAGCGCCGGCTCGACCACCGCCGACAACCCGATGACGACCGCGAAGGAGGCGAGGATGGCCGAAAAGGATGGTTGGCGCTTCACACTCTTGTGGTGCGCCATCACGCTCGGCCATGCAAGCCCCAGCATGGCAGCCGAAGGCGATACGGTGCGCCCGGCGGCAGTCGAGTCGCTGGGTGGGGTGTCGGCCTGCGCGCTGATCGAAGGCGTGCCAGGGACGTCACATCCGCTGCGCATGCAGGCTTCGTTGAAGCCGCTGTTCGTCTCGCTCGATGCGGCGGCCAACGATCGCAAGAAGAACCTGGCTGTGCTCGACCGGATCGAAAAGCTCCTGAAGCCGCTCTATGTCGAGGCGGAGAAAGCCTTCGCGCGCCCACCCCAGAAGGACGGGGCCGCCCCCGCATTCAAGCCGCAAGCCGCGCGCACTTTCCTTGAGCGCTGGGTGTTCGCGGCCAATGCTCCGCTGCGCGTCGGCCGCGATCGCATCGAGCCCGCGACCGGGCTCGCGTCGGCGATGTTGCTCGCGGCCTGTCGCGCTGACAGACGTCCCGATGCGATCGCTCTGGGTCGCAGTCTCAGCGGTCCCGAAGCCCAGTCACAGCGGGCCTTTACGGCACTCCTGTTGCTCGAAGCCCACCGCCGCGACGAGGCCCTCGAGTTCATTCCGGAGCTCGGTGACGAAGGCTTCCTCGCGCCCTATGTCGCGGCCGAGGTCGCAACCGATGCCAGCGAGCGCGAGCGGCTGCACGACCTCGCGCGGCGCCATGTGCAGACCCCCGATCAGGACACCGCGTGGCACGCCCAGGCGCGTCGCTTCGATTCCAAGCCAGCCGTATCGCCTCCGGCTACCGACACCAAGCCCAAGGCCCAACCGTGAGCGAGACCGTAGCCACACCCCCTGTAGGACCCCGCGAAGCCCGCTTCGCCGCCGAGCGCGAAGCCTTCGGCTTGCGCTTTCGCTGCGCCGCCTGCGCCCACGTCGTGCCGAGCACGCGCGCGTGCAGCATGGGCTATCCCAATGCCTACCTGCGTGGACCCATGCGCGCCCTCGAAGAGGGTGGCCAGCCGGTCATCTGCAAGTACTTCGAGCTGGGCGAGACGGAACTCGCCGAGGAGGTCTAAGCGAGGAGTGAAGCGAGCCGTGCACCGGCCGCCTCGCCCGCGACCTTTCTGACCCGCTGCAGGAGGCGCGCGACGACCGCGTCACCGCCGGGCTCGCCCTTCACTTCGCGCGGCGTTCGCCGACCGAGGGCAGGGTGGGGCTGGTCGGGCCACTGCGCCAGCGACTCACCGAGCTGGCCGCGAAACGCTCGCTCGACCTCGTGATCGGTGAGCCACGCTTCGCACTCACCCAGCGCCAGCCAGTGCGCCACCGCGCGCGCCAGCTCTTCCTCTGAATGCAGCGCCGGGAGCTGCACGCCGAGATGGCCGAGCGCCTCGCCAACGCGCACGAACCGCTCACGCGAGCTCGACTCGACGATCCAACCGCTGGGCGCCGTGCGGATCCAGCCGATCGTACGACCGTCTTCGTCCCACACCGCGCGTCCATCATGTGCGTACGACGCGAAGCGGTTGCCCGCGTCTTGGTTGGTCAGGAACAAGCTGGCCGTCGCGCCCGGCAACCTGCCCACCGCCGCACCCTCCGGGTCGGCGATGAAGGTCCGGCACAATACGATCGGCTCGTCGTCGACGTTGTGCAGCGTCGGCGGCTCGGTCAGCTTGTGCAGCACATGCTCCGCGAAATCGAGCAGCTCCGGCGCGCGCTCCTTCATGACGCGCTGCAAGTCCTGACCCTCGAGGCCAAGCACCATCTGCGCCAGCTCCGACTCGACCATGGGTCGCGCCTCGGGCGGCAGCACCGCGTAGATCGCATCGAGCATGGCGAAGATCTTGGGTCCCGGCTCAAGCTCGGCGACCTCCAAAGGTAAGGTCATTCCGGTCAGGTGCACGAGCCGCAGCAGCGACACCTGGCCCGCGGCCAGCTCGTTCGCAAGGCCGGCGTCGCGTACGACCATGTCGCCTAGCGTCGCCTCGTCCTCGCGCAGGTCGCGCAGCACCAGGAAACCCAGCTCCGGCGCGGTCTCGACGACCTCGACAAAGGCGACCGACGAGGCCGCCAGCGCGCGCACGATGCCGCGTTCATAGTCGCTCAGCTCGCCCTCGGCGAGGAAGCGATGACCGACAGGCGCGCCACCTTGCGGTGCGAAGTCCCAGAGGAACCATGGGAAGAACCGCACACGCTCGAAGTCGTCTTCGAGGATGTCCGTCTCCGCCGTCGCTACGTCGACATCGATCCCATAGAAGCGGCGCACCGCGGCCACCAGGGCCTCGTCGAAGCAGTTCGCTGCCGAGTACGACATGCACCTGCCGATGACGCGCGGGAGCGCTTGCTTGAGGCGCGCTTCGTCCCACGACACGAGATTCCTCGGTGAGGTTGCTTGCCCCTCGGTGCCGGACGAAGGCCGCTTCGACATGACCCGCCTTTACGCCCGGCATCCGGACGTGTCAACGACCTCGAACAGTGCCACCCCAATGTGCTGGAACGAGCCATCCAGGCCGCTCGCAGCCCAGCACATCTGATCGCGAAGTGGGGTACGCGCGCCCAAGAAGCCGCGATGGACGCTGGCCTTCAGGCCGCCGAGGAGCGAGCGACGAAGGGCCCGCGCGTCCCGCGAGCGATCAACGATTGACGGCGATGAGGGTCACTGTCTGCAGTCCGCCCTCGGCCCAGCGGGCCTTGTACTCCATCTCGGAGCCGAGATCGTAGAGGCGCACGCCCTCCTCGGCGAGTCGCGCGATGGTGTGTGCCTGCATCGCGTTGCCGAGCGAGAGTCCGCGGAAGCGATCGTCGAAGCTGTTCTGCAGCCCTCGGAACGTGTCGCCGAAGACGCCACCGAAGCAGAACGCGATGTCCGCGCCGGCCGATCGCGCAAACAACACGCGCAGCAGACGCGCTTGCACGAGGCGCGGGATCATACGCTCGTAAAAGGCTTTCATGTCGCCCTGCACGAAGCCCGTGCCTTCCATGCCTTTCCAGCTGCGCTGCTCGATCGCGTGGATCCTTTCGAACAGGGCGACACCATCAAAAGGGCCACCGATCGGATCGTGGCGCGTGTCGACCCACTCGAGTTCGACCGGCGCTTGTTCGAGCCCTCGCAGCGTCTGGCGGATGCGCTTTCGGAATAGCGCCGAGCGCCTCCCGAGCCAGCCGTCGAAGCCACCCTCGAGCGACGCCTGATGGCGCGTGGTGACCGGCCCGAGCCGCAGCTGAGCGGTCCGCGCCAGGCCGCGTACGAGTGCCTGGAAGAGCAATCCGTCGCGCACGATCCCGCCGAGCCACAGCACGTCCCAGCGCGCGCGCTGACTCGTCAGTAGGAGTGCTGCCTCGGTCCCGACCTTGTCCTGGCGTGCACCGACCAGCGGGCTCGCGAGCCCCCACATCGCCTCGAGCGCCGCGAAGAAGCGCCCGAGCCCCGCAGTCGTCCCTTGCGAGAGCGCCATGAAGCCCGCGTCGAGCGGCGTCACGAACGCGCTGTGGTCGCTATGGAAGGCGGCATGTGCTGGCAACACCCAGTGTGTGCACGAACAGAAGTGATCGATCTCCGGCGTCGCGAGCACCGCGTCGTCATAGGCCGTCGCCAGCGGACCATGGAGGGCCAGCGCGGCGATATCGAGCTCCTGCATCCAACCTCGGGGCACTTCTGCGGGACCGTCAGGACCAGGTCTTGCGACGCGGGCCTGTGACAGGGGTGCGGTTCCATCGTAGACTCGCCATCCATGCGCTCGCAAGGCGGAGCCTGAGACTCATGAACGAAGTGTCGTGCCAGTGCCTCAGCCTCCTCTTCCGTGAGTCCCGGCGGAAGGAGATGGTGCCCGATCGCCTCGCGGAGGGCGTCGGATATCCGCTCGCGCACCTCATGCGCCCCAGCGAGCGCATCGACTGGAGTGCCTACGCGCGCTTTCTCGGCAACGCCGCGCAGGTCTGGAGCATGCGCGAGCTCGAGCTCATCGGGCGCGAGTTCCGCGTAGCACCAGGCCCGGTGCTGGGTGCGATGAAGCGCCTCTTCTATGCGCCGCATGAGATCTACCGCGAGTTCCTGCGCCCGGGCGGTATCGGGCCGACCCTGGTTTCGTGCGTGCGGCCATCGCTCGTCGAGTTCGACGAGAGCCAGCTCGTCATCGACTTCGAACTCGACGAGGGCTACGAGTACTGCTCCGAGTTCTTCCACGTCACGCGCGGCGGCCTGTCGAGCTTCACCCGCCCGCTCGCGCTGCCCTTCGCTGAGGTCGCCCTCACGCTCACGCCGCGCGGCGCCCGCTACGTCGTGCGCACGCCGAGCGGCGGCGGCGCGCTGGCCGGCGTGCGCCGCTTCTTCGCCTGGCCGTTCACGGTCGGCATCGCGGCACGCGAGCTGAAGTCGGTCAACGATGCGTTGCTCAAGCGCCAGCGCGAGATCGAGGTCGCACGCGCCGTGCTCGCGCAGCAGGAGAGGAAGCTCGCCACCGCGCATGCGATAAGCGGCGTCGTCCTGCGCGGCCTCGCCGTCGAACAGACCCTCGTCGAGGTCGCCCAGGCGCTGGTCGAGATCGGCGGCTTCGAGAGCGCCGAGGGCACCTGTCAGCTCGAGGTCGGTGCCCGCATCGTCGACCGCTCGGTCCGCCATGGCCTGTCCCAAGCTTATCCCGATGGCGTCCGGTTCACCTCGGTTGACCTCGCCATGACCAGCCGCAACGGCCTCGAGACGCGCCTGCGGCTGGACCTGCCGCGCGACGCGACAGGGCGCGAGATCGAGGCGTTGGAAGAGCTCGCTCGCTTCCTCGAGCCAGCGCTGCTCATGGCGATCGACAACGCGCGCGCGGTCACGGCACTCGAGCAGCAGCAGCAGATCCTGAACCAACGGCTCTACGAGCTGTCGCGTGCGCGCGAGGTCGCCGAGAAGTCGCTGCGCCTCAAGTCGGAGTTCGTCGCGAACATGTCGCACGAGATCCGCACGCCTCTATATGGCGTGACCGGCATGGTGCAGCTGCTCGAGGCGACGAGCCTCGATGCCGAACAGCAGCAGTACGTCGAGCTCCTCAAGAAGTCGGGCCATGCCCTGCTCGCGGTCGTCAACGACGTGCTCGACTTCTCGAAGATCGAAGCCGGCAAGATGAAGCTCGACGTGGTCGACTTCGATCCCGTCGCGCTCATCGAGGACATCGCCGAGCTGTTCGCGAACGAGGCCGAGAAGAAGGGCATCGATCTCGTGTGCGAGACGATCGCCAACGACGACCACATGCTGCGCGGCGACCCGCTGCGCATCCGCCAGATCATCACCAACCTCGCAGGCAACGCGCTCAAGTTCACCAGCAAGGGCAGCGTGCAGCTGCGCCTGCAAATCGATCCCGGCGACGAGGTCTTCCGGCTGCGCCTCGACGTCATCGACACCGGCATCGGCATCGATCAGGTGATCGCCAAGAACCTGTTCGACCCGTTCGTGCAGGCCGACGGCTCGACCACCCGGCGCTTCGGTGGGACCGGCCTCGGGCTGACGATCACCAAGCAGCTGTGCGAGCTCATGGGCGCGCAGATCAACCTCCACAGCGAACTCGGCAAGGGCGCGACGTTCGCTGTCGAGCTGTTCCTGCCGCCCTCGCCGTTGCGTCGCCGCGCGGTCAGCGCGGCATTGGCACAAGCGCGCGCGCCGCTCGCCCTGCTAAACCGTGGCGAGGGTCCGAACTTGCAATCGAGCGCGCCTCTGCCCAGCAGCGACCCGACCGTCGCGCTCGAGCTGCTCGCGGGTCGCCGCATCATCCTCGCGTCCGATCGCACCGACAGCCGCGCCGCTATCGCGCGCGCGTTAGCACCGCTGCACGCCGATGTCGCGGTCGCGAGCACGCTCGACGAGCTGATGCGCCTCCTCAGGAAGTCCGAGCCCGATGCGCTGCCGGTGTTGATCATCGACGAGCGCCTCTGTGGCATCGACTTCGTCACGCAGGTGAAGGCCGTCGGTCCGATCCCGATCGTGCTGCTGAAGTTGCCCGCCGGTGCCCCGGCGACAGCCGACCGCGCGCGCGTCGACGCGATCATCGCGTGGCCGGTGAAGACCTCGGAGGTCGCGCTACGCGTGGTCGAGGCGGTGCGCCGCTACGAGGCTCAGCTCGCGTCGAAGAGTGCGCGCAAGCGGGTGCCGACGAGCCGGGCGCGGGTCGAGCTCTCGGTTCTGATGTTGACCACCGATCCGATCGGTCGTCGCATCGCAGTGCACCTGCTCGAACGCCAAGGCGCACGTGTCGAGCCGGCCTCGACCTGGCACGAGTGCATCGAGCTCCTCGAGCTGCACGCGTTCGATGCGGTTGTCGCGGAGCCATCTGTGCCGGCCAATCTGGTCGAAGCGGCCCGCGCCGCGCTCGACCACGCGCGCAAAGAGCACGGCGCGCTGCTCGTCGCGTTCATCAGCGACCGCTCACCCGCCGCCTCGGTCACGACCGGCAACCTGTCCAAGCCAGGTGCGACCGATTCGTCGACGGTGTGGGATTTGATGCTCAAGCGCCCGATCGAAGAGTCTGAGCTTGTCGAGGTGATGTCTCAGGTGCGTGGGCACATGCGCACGCGCGATGAGCGCCGAGCGCGGGTTGCCAATCCCGGGCCGCATGCGTAACGTGCACGGCGCGCTACACCCCGGGTGGATTGCGCCGGCTTGCCAGCATCGGTGGCCGTGGGCGATAGGGCGGGATCGGCTGCAGGAGACTCGAATGGACGGCGTCGGTCACAAGCTCCATCAGGAAGACCGCTGCGATGACGACGCCGCGGACAAGCTCGGTGCCGAGCGGATGCGCGAAGCCTTCAAGCAGATGGCGAACATCCGCCGCTTCGAAGAGCGCGCCGCGCGCGAATACGCGGCCGGTCGCATCTCGGGCTTCTGCCACCTCTACATCGGGCAGGAGGCGGTCGCGGTCGGCGCGCTGATGGCGACCCGCACCTCCGACAACGTCATCACCGCCTACCGCGACCACGGCCACGCGCTCATCCGCGGCTGCACGGCGCGCGCCACGATGGCCGAGCTGTTCGGCAAGGTCACCGGTGCCGCCAAGGGCCGCGGTGGTTCGATGCACATGTTCGCTGCCGAGCATGGATTTCACGGTGGTCACGGCATCGTCGGCGCGCACATCCCGCTCGCGACCGGCATGGGCTGGGCCGCGAAGTATCAGCAGCGCGACGACGTCACCTTGTGCTTCTTCGGCGAAGGCGCCTTGAACCAGGGCGCCTTCTACGAGTCATTGAACCTCGCGTCGCTCTGGAAGCTCCCGGTCGTCTACATCGTCGAGAACAACAAGTACGCGATGGGCACCGCTCTCGAGCGTGCTTCGGCTCTGACCGAGCTCTGGAAGAAGGCCGAGGGCTTCGCGATGCCGGGCGTGCTGCTCGACGGCATGGATGTCGCGCGCACCTGGCTCGCGGTTGATCAGGCCATCGCATTGGCCCGCGCCGAGGCCCGCCCGACCTTCATCGAGGCACGCTGCTATCGCTTCCGCGGGCACTCGATGTCCGACCCTGCGAAGTATCGCACCCAGCAGGAGGTCGAGGACTTCAAGAACGTCGACCCGATCCAGCTCTGCCGCGCATCCTTGCTGTTCAAAGGATGGGCGACCGAAGCCGAGCTCGATGCCTGGGACGAGGAGGCATCGGAGGCCGCCGCCGACGCCGCGAGCTTCGCGAAGGACTCGCCGCAGCCGCGCCTCGAGGACGTCAGCAAGTATGTCTACGCCGACGAGACGGGCTGGAGCCCGGACGAGGCGACCTTCCCTCACAAGCGCGACTGACCGGAGACCGACTGTGGCGATGATCACGATCCGCGAGGCGCTGAACCAGGCGCTCGACGAAGAGATGGCGCGCGACCCGAAGGTCTTCCTGATGGGGGAGGAGGTCGGCGAATACCAGGGCGCATATAAGGTGAGCCAGGGGCTCATCCAGAAGTACGGACCGCTGCGCGTGGTCGACACGCCGATCACCGAGCTGAGCTTCGCGGGTGTCGGAGTCGGCGCCGCGATGGTCGGCCTGCGCCCCGTCATCGAGATGATGACGTTCAACTTCTGCATTCTGGCGCTAGACCAAATATTCAATGGTGCCGCCAAGATGCGGTTCATGTCGGGCGGCCAGTACAAGATGCCGATCGTGTTCCGCGGACCCAACGGGCCAGCCCACATGTTGTCGGCGCAGCACTCGCAGGCGACCGAGAACTGGTTTTGCAATGTGCCGGGTCTGAAGGTCGTCGCGCCGTCGACGGCCGCCGACGCGAAGGGCTTGTTGAAGGCATCGATTCGCGATGACGACCCGGTCATCTTCCTCGAAGCCGAGCTCGCCTACTCCGAGAAAGGCGAGGTGCCTGACCCAAGCGCGGGCGACTTCATCATCCCGATCGGCAAGGCCGACGTGAAGCGCCAAGGCTCGCACGTCACGCTCCTGTGTTGGTCGAAGTCGGTACAGCACTCGCTGACCGCCGCGGTCGAGCTCGCCAAGGAAGGCATCGAGGCGGAGGTCGTGGACTTGCGCACGCTGCGGCCGCTCGACATCGCGACCATCTACGCGTCGGTGCGCAAGACGCATCGCGTCGTCACGGTGGAAGAGGGCTATCCGTACGCGGGCATCGGGGCCGAGCTGGCCTATCGGATTCAGCACGACCTCTTCGACGAGCTCGATGCGCCGGTCACGCGCGTGACCTCGCTCGACATGCCGATGCCCTACGCCGAGAACCTCGAAAACCTCGTCCTGCCGACGCCGCGCGATGTGTACGCCGCGGCCAAGGCCGTCTTGTATCGGAGCTGACCATGGCGATCATCGTGGACATGCCGCGCCTCTCCGACACGATGGAAGAGGGCACAGTTGCGGGCTGGTTGAAGGCAGTCGGCGCCGAAGTGAAGGCGGGCGACGGGCTGGCCGAGATCGAGACCGACAAGGCCGTGATGGTCTTCGAGAGCTTCGACAAGGGCACCCTGCTCGCGATCCTGTTGAAGGTTGGCGACACCGTCCCGCTCGGCACGCCGATGGCGATCCTCGGCAAGCCCGGCGAAGACATCAGCGCAATCAAAGCGGAAGCCGAAGCGAAGATCGCGGCCGCTCAGGGTGGTGCTGCCGCGCCCGCGCCCGCGAGCACACCCGCGCCCGCGGCAGCCGACCCCGACGCACCCGCGAGCACACCCGCGCCCGCGAGCACACCCGCGCCCTCGAGCACACCCGCGCCCGCAAGCACCCCCGCGCCCTCACCCACACCCGCACCCAAGCCCAATCCCGCCGACCTTGCAGCCCCCCTCGACGCCGACGGCACCCGCATCCCGGCGAGCCCGCTCGCGCGCCGCATCGCGGGCCAGCGTGGTCTGAGCCTCGCGGGCATCCAGGGCACGGGCCCGCGCGGCCGCATCGTCGAGGCCGATCTCGCGAACCTCGCGCCGGCGCGCAAGCTCTCGGGTCGCCTGACAAGGCACATCGCCAAGGAAGACGAGGTCGTGCGCGTCACGCAGATGCGCAAGACGATCGCCAAGCGGCTCGTGCAGTCGAAGACCGAAGCGCCCCACTACTACCTCACGATCGATGTCGACGCCGGCCGCCTGGTCGCGCTGCGCACCGACCTCAATCAGGCCCTCGAGTTCAACGCCGCGAAAGAAGAAAAGCCCCGCAAGATCAGCTACAACGACCTCGTGATGCGCGCCAGCGTCGTCGCCCTCGCCAAGCACCCGGCCGTCAACTCGGGCTGGGAAGGCGCCAACGTATCGCCTTCGGCTGCCGCTGCCGTCGCAACCATCCGCCAATTTGGCGGTGTGCACCTCGGCTTCGCCGTTGCCCTGCCCGAGGGCCTCATCACGCCGGTCATCCGCGACGCCGATCAGATCGATCTGTTCGAGCTCTCTGACCGCACCAAAGAGCTCGCCGCCCGCGCGCGCGAAGGCAAGCTCGAGAGCGCCGAGTACGCCGGCAACTCCTTCTGCGTCTCGAACCTCGGCATGTTCGGCATCGACCACTTCACCGCCATCATCAACTCGCCCGCGTCGTGCATCCTCGCGGTCGGCGCGCTGGTCGAAGCCCCCATCGCGAAGAACGGCACCCTCAGCGCTGGCCACCGCCTGACGATGACGCTCTCGTGCGACCATCGCGCCGTCGATGGCGCCACCGGTGCTGCCTTCATGGCCGACTTGCGCAAGGTCCTCGAAGCGCCGACCGCGCTCCTCATCTGACTCGCGTTGCGGCCGCTCGCTGACCCAATTTCTGATTGCTCTCGCCTCGCCACGGCTTCGCCTGCTCGGCGAATTCGCTTGGGCAGCCTGACTTCGTCAGGCCTTCGCTTACGAATTTGATCACGGAGTCACTCATGTCGGGTTCCTACGATGTCGTCGTCATCGGCGCCGGTCCGGGTGGCTACGTCGCCGCCATTCGCGCGGCACAGCTCGGGCTCAAGGTCGCCTGCGTCGAGAAGGCCGAGCTCGGCGGCATCTGCCTCAACTGGGGCTGCATCCCGACCAAGGCCCTGCTCGCCTCGGCCCACCTACGGCAGGAGATCGCCCACTCGGAGGTCCACGGCTTCCAGACGGGCGACGTCACGGTCGCATGGGACAAGCTCATCAAGCGCTCACGCGGCATCGCGCTGCGCCTCTCGCGCGGCGTCGGCAGCCTCTTCAAGAAGTACGGGGTCACATCGATCTCGGGCGAGGCGCGCATCGAACGGCCTGGCGTCGTCATGGTCGGGCCCGGCGACGAAAACCGCCTCGAGGCCACGGGCAGCCCTTCGGGCCTTCGGCTCGAGGCCACGGGCAGCCCTTCGGGCCTTCGGCTCGAGGCCACGGGCAGCCCTTCGGGCCTTCGGCTCGAGGCCACGGGCAGCCCTTCGGGCCTTCGGCTCGAGGCCCGCCACATCATCGTCGCGACCGGCGCGCGCCCACGTGCATTCCCCGGCCTGCCCTTCGACGAGCAGACGGTCTGGTCCTCGCGCGGAGCGATGGTCTCGACGGCTGGACCGGGCTCGCTGCTGATCCTGGGCGCAGGCGCAATTGGCTGCGAATTCGCCTACTTCTACAACGCCTTCGGCACCCGTGTGACGCTCGTCGAGATGGCCGACCGGCTCCTCCCGGTCGAAGACGACGACTGCTCGGCGGCGCTCAAGAAGTCATTCGAGAAGCAGGGCATCGACGTGCGCGTCGCGACCGCCGCACGCTCCGTAAAGCTCGTCGATGGACGTGTGCAAGTCGAACTCGCCCCAGCCAGTGCCGCTCCCGACTCGGCCGAAACGGTCACGGTCAGCGCCGACAAGGTGCTCGTCGCCATCGGCATCCTCGGCAACGTCGAAGGCCTCGGGCTCGAAGGCGTTGGCGTCGACTTCGACAAGAAGCGGGGACAAATCAAAGTCGACGCCCACGGTGCCACGACCTGTGCCGGCATCTGGGCGATCGGCGATGTCGCCGCACCGCCCGCCCTGGCCCACAAGGCTTCCGCCGAGGGCATCCACGTCGCCGAGATGATCGTCGCTGCGCTGTCCAAAAACGGCCACCAACATCGCCCGGTCGACCTCGGCAATATCCCGAGCTGCACTTATTGTGAGCCCCAGGTCGCAAGTGTCGGTGCCACTGAACGTGCGCTGAAAGCCGCAGGGGTCAATTACAAGGTCGGGCGATTTCCCTATATCGGCAACGGCAAAGCCCTCGCGCTCGAGGACAAGGAAGGGTTCGCGAAGGTCCTCTTCCACGCCGACACAGGCGCGCTCCTCGGCGCCCATCTCTTCGGCTCGGCCGCGACAGAGCTCATCTCCGAGAGCGTTCTCGTGCGCAGCGCCGAGCTCACAGAAGCTGACATCCTGGCAGCGGTGCACCCTCATCCGACGCTCAGCGAGTCCTTTCATGAAGCGGTCGGTCAAGCCTTCGGGGAGAGCGTCAACTTGTAACCCCTCAATTTGACTCCAGGTTCAGGCACGCTCGGTTGTCTTGACCTGGCTTATTTGAATACACTAGGGTCACGCGGCTCGCATCGACTTGCCGAGGTCGTCCAACCTCGGCCCTCTCAACCCTCCGTGGGGTACCCATGTTGCATCGACTGCTGCTGCTTAGTGGCCTCGTGCTGTTCTCTTCGACGGCGTCGGCCCAGTCCTTTACAGAGACCGGCTGGACTCAGCTCTATAATCAGACCACCGCTGCCAACACGACCGCCGTCGCGATTGGTCCGACCGGCGTCGTCTATTGGGGCACCTACGACAGCCCCACCGTTCTGCGTAGCCGCACCCTCAAAGGGCGCGTCACGTCGCTGCACAACACGGCCGTGCTGACCGGCATCGCGGCAGTCGGCACGGCGGTCTATTTCACGACCACGTCCAACGACAACATGCAGCGCCTCCTGCCCGGTCAGGTGCCGACCACGTTCGTCGATGACTTCCGTCCCAACGACACCGACACCGTTGCGCCCAACGGCATCGAAGTCGTGCCGACCGGCTGGACGACCAAGAACTACAACGGCAACGCGGTCGCCGCCGGCGACTATCTGGTCGTCGACAGCGGCGACAACGACGTCCTCTACCGCGTGCCTGCGGTTGGCGGCTCGTCTGCGGTGGTCGGCACCGATCGCACGACCTACGACACGCTGGTCGACGTCGCTGCGACCACGACCGAAATCTACGTCCTCGACCGCGAAGACCGTGGGGTCTTCAGGCTGTCGACGAGCGGCAGCTCGGTGGACCAGACCGTCACTGGCACGTTCGCCGGCAAGCCGGTCGGCATCGAGTGGGATCGCACGAACAACACGCTGCTCGTCGCGCTGGTGATCGCCGGCAACAACAACGACGTTATCGCGCGCCTCACCTCCACCGCCGCAGACACGTGGGCCGCAGTCACCGTCGCGACCGGGTTCAACTTCGATGACGACGCGACTCAGGTGTTCGACATCTCGAACGACGGCACCATCGCCGTCGTAGCCGAGACGACTGGTATTCGCGCCTTCGCGCGCTGCGCCCTGGCGACCGCCGCCGACTGCAACAATAACGATGTCGCCGACGTCTGCGACGTGATTGCCGGCAACGCTATCGACTGCAACGACAACATGAACCCCGACGTCTGCGACATCGCGCAGAGCGTCTCGACCGACTGCGACAACAACAACGTCCCCGACGAGTGCAAGGGCTGCGGCGCCCCCGTCGAGATGGTGTTCGCGGTCGACACGTCGGGGTCGATGGATGACGAGGCTGGTGTCATCTGCACCAACATCAATGCGATCATCGCCTCGCTCCAGGCGGAAGGCATCACCGTCGACGCGACGATCTACGGCATCGGATCGACCGACGAAGGCACGCCCGAGTTCAGCTGTCTCGAGGCGACCGTCGCGGCCGGCATCGGCTCGACCGACGTCCCGGGCAACCCGCCGAACACAGTGGTCGGCAATACGAGCTACGATCAGAACACGCTCGCTCAGGGCTGCGGCACCCCCACCGCACCCGAGGAAGACTGGGGCCGCGCGACGTCGATCATCGCCGGCCGCTTCCCGTGGCAGCAGAACTCGATTCGCCTGGTCGTGCCGGTGTCCGACGAAGGCGCGTGGTGCGGGTCCAACGCGGGTGCCGACTCGGGTGTCAACGAAGCCGACCGCGCAGCGGCCCTGTGGGCAGGCCAGACCGCCAAGAGCAACAACGTCATCGTCTCGATGATCCTCGCATCGGGCTACATCACGCAAGTCGAGACCGACGCGGTCGACATGGCCAACCTGAGCGGCGGCGTCGTCTCGCGTGAGCTCGCGGGACCGAACCTGGTCGAGGCGATCAAAGGGATCGTGCGCTCGGCCTGTGTCCAGGACCAGGACTGCGACGACAATGGTGAGCCGGACCTCTGCGACATCAATGGTGGCGCCGCGGACTGCAACAACAACGGCCGCCTCGACTCGTGCGAGCAGGTCATCTGCAATACCGCTCCGGACGCGAACGACGACGTCGGCAACACCGTGCGCAACCGCGCCGTGACGCTCGCGCCGGCCATCACCGCCAACGACACCGACGCCGAGTCGACGGTGAGCCCGTCGACCGTCGACCTCAACCCGGCCGTCGCGGGTGTGCAGAAGACGATCACCGTCGCCAGCGGCACGTTCACCGTGACCGCGGCTGGCGTGCTGACCTACACGCCGGCCACTGGCTTCACGGGTCTCGCCGAGATCACCTACATCGTCGCTGACCCCGACGGCGCTTACTCGGAGCCTGCGCGCATCAGCATCACTGTCATCGTTTGCGATGACACCGCTGGTCCGGGCGCCGTCGACGATGGCTGCAACGCTACCACTCCGGCTTGCGACGAGAGCAACCCGAACGCGCCGATCTGCGTCGAGTGCCTCTGGACCACCGACTGCGCCCACCGTCCTGCTCCGGGCGGCGGCTTCGTCGGCGACGTCGAGGTCTGCACCGACCAGCGTACGTGCGTTGGCTGCGCCAACACCGCGACGTTCCCGGGTGTCGACTTCGGCTGTGGCCAGAACCTCCCGGTCTGCGACGACCGCGTCGTCGACGATGAAGGCTGCGTCACCTGCTACGACAGCGCGCAGGGCGCCCAGGTCGACAATGGCTGCGTCACTGGCAACCCGATCTGCGACGAGGCTTCCGACGCCGGTCGCTGCGTGCCCTGCCTCGACACCAGCGCGAACGGGACGGACCTCGGTTGCTCGAACACGAGCCCCTACTGCTCGACCAACGATGCGGACGAGATCATCTGCGAGGAGTGCCGCAACAACGACGACTGCGTCGGCGAGGAGATCTGCGACGACGGCACCTGCGTCGATCTCGGTACCACCCAGGCCCTACCGGACGTGTATCGCACCAACATCGGCGAGGCGCTCACCGTGATCGCCGCGGACGGCGTCCTGCAGAACGATCTCGTCCCGCCCGGGACCACCGCGACGCCGGCCCTCCAGACCACGCCTGGCAGCAACCAGGGCACGCTGGTGCTGACCGCGAACGGATCGTTCGTCTTCACGCCGGTCGATGGTTACGTCGGCACCGTGATCGTCAGCTATCGTCTCAGCAATGCGACGACCGGTGGCTCCTCCGACGCGACCATCACCATCGTCGTGAGCGGTCCGCCGGTCGCAAACAACGACGACGTTACGACGCCGGAAGACACCCCGCTCACGTTCAACCCGACCGCCAACGACACCGACCCCAACGACGACCCGCTCACGTTGAACTCGATCGTCACGCCGCCGACCCACGGAAAACTCACGCAGGGCCCAGACGGTTCGCTCACGTATGTGCCGGACCTCAACTACAACGGGCCGGACACCGCCACCTACCGCGTCTGCGATGTTGGCGACCTGTGCGTCAACGGCAACATCAACATCACCGTCACGCCGGTCAACGACGCGCCGACCGCCAAGGATGACCTGACGACGACGCCCGAGGACATCGCGGTGCTGGTCGTCGTGCTCTCGAACGACATCGATATCGACGGTCAGGAACTCACGGTCACGCGCGTCACGCGCCCGCCTGATAGCGGCACGTACGAGATCCGCCCCGACGGCACCATCCTCTATACGCCGCGCCCGAACTTCGTCGGCAACGATGCCTTGATCTACGAGGCCTGCGACACGCTCAACCTGTGCGCGACCGCGGCTATCATCATCAACGTGACGCCGGTCAACGACGCCCCGGTCGCAGGCGACGACGCGGCCACGACGCCGACCGGAACCGCGGTGACGGTCCCGGTGCTCGCAAATGACAGCGACGTCGACGGCGACGACCTCGAGGTTCGCCGTATCGTGTTCCAGCCCGAGAAGGGCACCGTCACGCTCAGCGCGGGCGGCGCGGTCTACACCCCGACGGCGGGAACGACGGGCCCCGACACGTTCGTGTACGAGGTGTGTGACCAGGCTGGCCTGTGCGACCAGGCTCAAGTCATCATCACGGTCGGCAGCAACAACCGTGCGCCGACGGTCGTCGATGACGGTGCCACGACGCCCCTCAACACGCTGACCACTGTTGATGTGACGGCCAACGACAGCGACCCCGACGGCGACACCGTCACGCTGACGCAGGTCGGTGTGCCCGCCAACGGCACGGCAGTCGTCAGCAACGGTGACGTGGTCTACACGCCGGGCACCGGCTTCACCGGCCAGGATTCGTTCCCGTATACGGCTTGCGACGGCAAGGGCTCCTGCAGCACCGGTACCGTCACTGTGACCGTCGTCCCGGGCGCGAATCGTCCGCCGATTGCGGCCGACGACATCGTGAACGCGGTCGTCGGTACGCCGGTCTCGCTCGACCCGACCCGCAACGACATGGATCCCGACCAGGACCCGCTCACGGTCAGCGAGATCGTCTCGCAGCCGACTCACGGTACCGCGGTCCGCATCAATGGCGGCTCGGTCGCTTACACGCCGGAGGCGGGCTTCCTCGGAACCGACGTGTTCGAGGTGCGCATCGACGACGGCCGTGGCGGCAGCGACACGTCGCTCGTTACAGTCGTCGTCAGCACCGGCGCCAATCGTCCGCCGAACGCGGCCGACGACAGCTTCGCCGTCTCGTCGAACGATCCGATGCCGCTCGACGTGCTGCTAAACGACAGCGACCCCGACCTCGATGACATCGTCATCGTCGACGTGGTGCAGCCGACCAAGGGCAAGGTCACGGTCCTCGCGGGCCCGGCCGGCGCGGCCGGCCTGACCAACGGCAAGCTGCTCGAGTTCACGCCGGTGCCGGGCTCGACCGGAACCGATGTCTTCTCGTACACGATCAGCGATGGCCGCGGCGGCTTCGACTCGGCGCTCGTTACCCTGACGTTCCCGATCACCAACCTGCCGCCCGATGCGATCGGTGACACCGCCAACACGCCCGAGGACACCGCGGTGCTCATCGTTGTGCAGGCGAACGACTTCGACCCCGACGGCGAACCGCTCACCGTGACGGCCATCACGGAGCAGCCGCGCCACGGCACGGCGGTCATCAGCTTCGGTGCGGTGCTCTACACGCCGGACCCGAACTACAACGGCAACGACACCTTCACGTACAGCGTGTGCGACCCGAACAATGCCTGCGACACCGCCGGCGTGGCGATTCATGTCACGCCCGTCAACGACGCGCCGAAGGCAGGCGATGACTTCGTGTCGCTGCCCGGCGACGAATCGACCCCGATCGACGTGGTGCTCAACGACTCCGACCCCGAGCTCGACCCGCTCGAGGTGACCGCGATCAAGGTCCCAGCCGAGAACGGCACCGCCTTCATCAACCCGGACGGCACCGTCACCTACGAGCCTGACAACGGCTTCGTCGGTACCGACACGTTCGAGTACGAGGTGTGCGACACGTTCGATGCCTGCGACACCGCGGTCGTGACCGTGTTCGTCGGCGACGGCAACACCACCCCGACGCCCGAGGACGACGACTCGACGACGACCGAAGGGACGCCGGTCAACATCGACGTGCTCGACAACGACACCGACCCGGACGGCGACGACCTCGAGATCGGAACGGTCGAGGATCCGCAGCACGGCAGCACGGTCATCGAAGACGACGGCACCATCACCTACACGCCGGACACCGACTTCGTGGGTGACGACATCTTCTACTACACGGCCTGCGACGCGCGCGGCGCCTGCGGCACGGCCTTCGTGGTCGTGACCGTGGTCGACGGCGAGAACGTGCCGCCGGTCGCGGTGGACGATACCTTCCAGACCCCGGAAGGCACGCCGATCACGTTCGACACGCGCCTGAACGACTTCGACTTCGACAACGATCCGTTGACGGTCGAGAGCATCGGCGTGCCGCGCAATGGCCAGGCCCAGAAGCGCACGGACGGGACCATCACCTATGTCCCGAACGCTGGCTTCATCGGCAACGACGACTTCACCGTGACCATCTCGGACGGGCGCGGCGGCTTCGCCACGCAGAACGTGCTGATCATCGTGACGCCGGGTGGCAACGAGCCGCCGGACGCGAAGGACGACTTCTACAACGTGCCCTCGGACGGCACGACGGTCCTCGAGGTCGGCGACAATGACACCGACCCCGATGGTGACGACCTTATCATCATCGACGTCGAGCAGCCGGCCCACGGCACGGTCACCATCGACGACAACGGCGACCTCGTGATCGACCCCGACGGCAACTACATCGGACCGGACGGCTTCTGCTACACGGTCAGCGACCAGAACGGCGGGTTTGACTCGGCCTGCGTCGAGATCGTGATCGGCGACCGTGACGGTGACGGCATCGGCGACGGCCAGGAAGAGGACGTCACCGGCACCGACCCCGACGACCCGGACACCGATGGCGACGGCATCAAGGATGGCGACGAGATCCGTGGTGGCGACGGGCCGTTCGTGTACGACCCGGATGTCGACACCGATCCGCTCGACGCCGACACCGATGACGACGGCATCAACGACGGTGACGAGATCAACGGCACCGGCCCCCTCGAGGACTTTGGCCCGCTCGATCCGCTCGACCCCGACACCGACAACGACGGTCTGCCCGACGGTGTCGAGGTGGGCATCACGCTGCCGATCGATCCGGGTGTCAGCAACGAAGGCGTGCCGTACGTCGGTACCGACATCAACATCTGGCGCCCCGACCTCGACCCCGAGACCGTGACCAACCCGCTCGACGACGACACCGACGACGACGGCATCAAGGACGGTACCGAGGACGAAAACCACAACGGCCGCTACGACGGTGAGATCGGCGGGACCGGCACGCCGGGCACGGGCGAGACGGATCCGTTGAACCTCGACACCGACGGTGACGGCATCCAGGACGGCACCGAACTCGGCCTGACCTCGCCAGAGGGTCAGAACACCGACCTCGCGACGTTCGCACCCGACCTCGATCCGCTCACCACGACTGACCCACGCGACCGCGATACTGACGATGGTGGTGTCGACGATGGCCTCGAAGACAAGAACTTCAACGGCTACACCGACCCGGGCGAGATCGACCCGAACATCGGCAGCGACGACACCATCCAGGACAGCGCGTATGTCGCCGAGGGTGGCAGTTGCGCCAGCGGCAGCGGCTTGACCGGCTTGGGCCTCGGGCTCCTCGGCCTGGCGCTCGTCGTGAGCCGTCGCCGTCGTTCGCAGGTGTGAGGTTCTGACAACTGCGGGTCGCTAACGACCCGCTCGACGAAGGGCGCGAGCGATCGCGCCCTTCGACCTTTAAGGGGTTCGTCCTCGGATAGCCGCTACGGACCGGCGGGCTCGGGCGACCCTCCCGGTCGCGCGAGCAGCGGCGCAAACATGGGGCAGCAGCGCAAGCCCCAGGTCGTCGGGCCTGCCCGAACGCCGGCGTGCCTTCGCTGCATGACGGTGCACGCGAGCCAGCGTTAGAGAAGGCCCGTCGTCTCGGGCAGTCCGAACACCAGGTTCGCGTTCTGGATCGCCTGGCCGGCGGTGCCCTTGCCGAGGTTGTCGAGGGCGCTGACGATGACGACACGCTCGCCCCAGGTATCTGCGGTCGCACCGATGAGGCAGCGGTTGGTGCCGACCACGCCGCGCAGCTGGACGTCTTCGGCGCGGTCGAGCACCTGCACGAAGGGGGTCGTCGCGTACGAGGCGCGCAGGGCGGCGCGGACCTTCTCCGCGGCCTTGGTAACATCCGGCTCGCCGCGCACGCGCAGGTACGAGGTCGCGATCACACCGCGTGCGATCGGCATCAAGTGGGTCGCGAGCGTGAGCCTGAAGCCGGGGCCGGACGAGGCCTCGAGCTCCTGCATGATCTCGGTCGTGTACTGGTGGCGATCGATGCGGTTGGCGTAGCAGTTGCCGTCGAGCTCTGAAAATAGCAGCGAAATTCGTGCCTTTCGGCCCGCGGTCGACGAGCCGGCCTTGGCATCGACGACGACGCTGCCGGGCTCGATGAGGCCGGCCTTTGCGAGCGGCAGGAGTGCGAGCAGCACGTTCGTCGCGTAGGCACCCGGGTTCGCGACCAGCTTCTGGCCCTCGAGCGCGCCGGGGGCGAGGTGCTCGGTCAGGCCGAAGACCGCTTGCGGGGCGGCTGCCGGGTAGGGGAAGCCGTAGGTCTGGGCGTGCGACTCGGCGTCGCGCAGGGCATGCGCGCCGGAGAGATCCATCACGCGGATGCCGGCTTTGAGGAGGTCGCCGCCGAGCGTGCCGCAGACCTCGGGCTCGGTCGCGAGGAACATCAGCTCGACGCCGTAGTCCTTCGAGGCCGAGACCGTGTCGTTGTAGCCGACCGCCTGGGCCATGCCGTCGCGGGTCAGGTCGCGATCGAGGTCCTTCAGGCGATGGCCGGCCATCGCATCGGACGAGATCATCACGACTCGGAACCTCGGGTGGCGCGCCACGAGTCTCACTGTCTCGAAGCCCTTGTAGCCTCGCACGCCAGCGACTCCGACTTTGATGGTCCGCATCTCGCCGCCACCCACATCGCGCTCGTTCATCTCACCGCCAACCCGGCCGCTGTCGGCCTCACCACAGGTAGACCGGCACCGATATCACGTTGCGCCCAATTTTCCAGTGTGGGAGGAGAACCTCCGCACAGCCGCCATGCATGCGGTCCGGCTGCAACAACGTCGCGAAGGGGAGCGCCATGAAGGTGGTCGATGTCGCCGAGTTCTACGCCGACAGGGGCGGCGGCGTCCGCACCTACATCCACCAGAAGCTCGAGGCCGGCGCGCGCCTCGGACACGAGGTGGTCATCATCGCGCCCGGTCCCGAAGACGGCGAAGAGGAGCGCTTCGGTGGCCGCATCGTGTGGGTCAAGGGCCCACCGATGCCGCTCGACCCGCGCTACTATGTGCTCTGGAACGAGCGCGCGGTGCACGCCGCGCTCGACGCGGAACGACCCGATGTCGTCGAAGGCAGCTCGCCCTGGAGCGGTGGCTGGTTCGCCGCGCGCTGGCGTGACGGCCGCGCCCATAAGGCAAAGAAAACTTTTATATTTCATCAGGATCCGGTCGCGGTCTATCCACAGACGCTGCTCGGTCGTTGGCTCGGCAATCACCGCGTCGACCAGCTCTTCACGCCCTACTGGTCCTACCTGCGCGGCCTCGCCCATCGCTTCGACCGCACCATCGTCGCAGGCGCCTGGCTCGCCACTCGTCTTGGCGAGCGCGGCATCGACAACGCCCTGGCCGTGCCCTTCGGCATCGACAAGGCGCGCTTCTCGCCACTTCACGCGGACCCGGCGCTCAAGCTGCGTTGGCTCGCCGAGTGCGGGGTCGAAGGCTCCTCTAGCGACACGCCGCTGTGGGTCGCCATCTCGCGCTTCCACCCGGAAAAACGCATCGGCACCCTGCTCGAAGCGTTCGCGCTGGCCAGCCGCGAGCGTCCGATGGGGCTCGTCATCTTCGGCCAGGGCCCGCTCGAGTCTTGGGTCCGGCGGCGCGCGCGCGCGATCAAGGGCGTGCACGTCGCCGGCTTCGTGTCGGAGCGCGAGCTGATCGCACGCACGCTCGCGTCAGCCGACGCGTTCCTGCACGGCAGCGCGGCCGAGACCTACGGCCTGGTCGTGGCGGAGGCTATCTGCTCGGGCCTGCCGGTCGTGGTGCCCAACGTGGGAGGCGCCGCTGACCTCGCGGACGATGCCTTCGCCGAGACCTATCCGGCAGGCGATGCAAGGGCCTGTGCCGCCGCGATGACGTCATTGCTCACGCGGCCGCGCGAGCTCGTGCAGCGCGCCGCACTCGAGACGGCGCAGCATCGCATCGGCACCATGGATGACCACTTCAGCGCGCTCTTTGCCGCCTACGAGCGCATGTAAGTCACTGCGCTAAAAAGCAAAAAGGCAGCCAGTGGGCTGCCTCTCTACGAATGCTCGACCAAGCTCAGAGGAGCTCTTTCAGGCTCTTCGCGAAGCTCAAGGCACCAGCCGCGTCGAGTGTGAGCTCGAGCTTGACCTCGGACCCGGCGGCGACCGTCGTGACCTTTGCGAGCTCGTCGTCGATGCCGGCTTCTTTCAGATCGGGGTCGGCGGTCAGCTCGTTGATCTCTGACTTCACCGAGGTCGCGACGCTCGACGCCTTGCTGGCGTCCCCGAAGAGCCCGACGATCTTCAAGCTGAAGCCCGCCGAGAAGTCGAAGCCCATGGCCGCGCCCTTCACGTCCTGCACCTGACCGAAGTCCTTGCCGAGGAACTTCTTGAGCTGGGTCGAGCCGGTGATGACACCGAAGCCGTGCTTCGAGCCCTTGAAGCGTGCGACCAGCGCGGCGACCTTCGCGTTCTTGCCGCCCTGGTTGGCGGCCCGCGCGGTGAGAGCCGACTCGAACAACGCCTTGCTGCCGAAGATGGCGTAGTTGCCGTTGAAGGCAACGCAGGAGTGGTCGCCGATCTGGAAGTAGGGGCCGACGGCCGAGGTCTTCTCGACCAGCGTGACCTTCGATTTCGACTTCGAGTAGTGGTCCTTGATCTTGGCCTGGTCGAAGGTGCCTTCGAGGATGACCAACGACTGCTTTGCCTTCTTGATGACGTCATCGGGGCCGGCATAGACGATGGTCTTGACCGACGCCATGACATCGAGACCTTCACGCTTCATCTGCGCGACTTCGCGGCCGAAGCCTGCGAGGTCGATGATCTCCTTCTGGAGCTCCTTGAAGAACGGAGTCGAACGCGCGCCTTCGAGGTCGATGGCGATGAGCGTCGACACCTCAGCCGGGATCCAGTTGAGCGCGCCGTCGTAGTCCTTGGCGTTCGCGCTGGCGGCGGTCAGGCCCGAGGTGGCCAGGGCGACGAGTGCCACGAGGGTTGTTTGGATGGGTCGAATCATGGCGAAAACTTCTCCAGAGGCGGACCGAAACGAATGCGAAGCGAGCAGGCCGAAGGCCGTGGCGAGCTGTACGGTCAGATAAGCGAGCAGGCCGAAGGCCGTGGCGAGCTGTACGGTCAGATAAGCGAGCAGGCCGAAGGCCGTGGCGAGCTGTACGGTCAAATAAGCGAGCAGGCCGTAGGCCGTGGCGAGCTGTACGGTCAAATAAGGCGCTCGCGTGGCTCGGGCAAGCAGGAGACCTTGGCACCGCCGCCAAGGCAATCGAGCAGGGCCAACGACGCTGGTCAGCGGACGTGATTCAAGCCGGTATGTAACCAGTTTGTGCCCGCAAGGCGCAAACTCACGGAGGTTGGATGACGGCGACGAGGGCCTCGGTCGAAGCTCGCGCGTCGCCATAGAGCATCCGGGTGTTCGACCGGACGAACAGCGGGTTCTCGATACCCGCGTAGCCAGCGCCCTTGCCGCGCTTCATGACGAAGACTGTCTTCGCCTTCCATACCTCGAGCACGGGCATGCCGGCGATCGGCGAGCCGGGGTCTTCGAGCGCTGCCGGATTGACGATGTCGTTGGCCCCGATCACGAGCACGATGTCGGTCGACGAGAAATCGTTATTGATTTCATCCATTTCGAGGACGATGTCGTAGGGGATGTCGGCCTCGGCGAGGAGCACGTTCATGTGCCCGGGCAGGCGACCCGCGACCGGATGGATGGCGAAGCGCACGTGCGTGCCGCGCCCACGGAGCTCTTGGACCAGTGTGCGGACCGCGTGCGAAGCGCGAGCGACGGCCATGCCGTAGCCCGGCACGATCACCACCTGCTTCGCTTCGAGCAGCATCGCGCCGACCTCGTGCGCCTTCGCTTCGACCATGTCGCCGATGACCGGAGCCGAGCCCTTGGGCGCGCCACCGGCCGTGCCGAAGCCCCCGAAGAGCACGTTCCAGATCGAGCGGTTCATCGCGCGGCACATGATGATCGACAAGATCGCGCCCGAGCTTCCGACCAACGCGCCGGTCACGATGAGGAGGTCGTTGCCGAGCATGAAACCCGCGGCGGAGGCGGTCCAGCCGGAGTAGCTGTTCAAGAGCGAGACGACCACCGGCATGTCCGCGCCGCCGATCGCCATCACCAGGTGCACGCCGAGCACGCCCGCGAGTATGGCCATCATGCCGAGCCACAGGACGCCTCCGACTGGGTGCGCGACATACGGGAAGGCGAGCGCGACGCAGCCGCCGAGCAGTCCCAGGTTCAGGAAGTGGCGTCCGGGCATCAGCAGCGGTGCCCCGCTGAGCCAGCCCTTGAGCTTGAGGAACGCGACGATCGAGCCGGTCAGCGTGATGGTGCCGATGAGCACGTCGACGAAGATCTCCCCGAGCAGGATCGGGCTGACCATGGTGACGTGCCAGCCGGGCAGGCTGCCGGCCGCGACCTCGGCGACGGGTGCTGCGACCTCGGCGCCGATCGACAGGTAGCTCGCGAAGCCGACCAGCACCGCGGCCGCGCCGACAAACGAGTGGAGCAGCGCGACCAGCTCCGGCATCGATGTCATCGCGACGCGCGCGGCGAGGAAGGTGCCGATGCTCGCGCCGACGAGGAGGGGTGGGATGGCGAAGCTGAGGCCGGCGACTTTGCTCTGGGTGAGGGTCGCGAGGATGGCGATCACCATGCCGAGCACGCCGAGCAGGTTGCCGCGGCGCGCTGACTCCTGCGAGGAGAGGCTGCGCAGGCTCAGGATGAACAGCACGCTGGCGATCAGATGGGCCAGCAGCGTGGCGACTTTCTCCATGTCGTGCGCCTACTTCCGGAACATCTTCAGCATCCGGTGGGTCACCCAGAACCCGCCCGCGATGTTGATCGTTGCGAGCAGCACCGCCAGGAGCCCGAGCACGGTGCGCGCATCGAAGGGCCCATCGTGGCTGCCTTCGAGCAGACCACCGACGATGATGATGCCGGAGATAGCGTTCGTTACCGACATGAGCGGGGTGTGCAGCGCGGGCGTCACGTTCCAGATCACCTGCCAGCCGACGAAGCAGGCGAGCACGAAGACCGCGAGCTGATCGACGAAGCGCTCGACCTCGAGCTGCATCATCGACGCAGCACCGGCGGCGGTCGCGTAGCGCAGGAAGAACCAGGCGCCGACCAGCACCAGGCCGATGCCGGCGAAGATCAGCGTGCGCGCGCCTTTGGGGCGCGGATGCGAGAGCGTGCCGAGCGCCGGATGCGCCGCTACGTGCTTGGAGGCCGAGGCCGGCGCCTTCTCTACCGGGAGCGCGGCTACGTGCTTTGCGACAGGCACAGCCGGCGAGGGTGAGGTCGCCGCGGGAGGCGCTGCGGTCGGGCGTTGGGGTGGCACCGCGCCGGCCAACAGGACGAGCATCGGCCCGCCGATCTCGTGGCCGGGGGTGACCATGATCGCAGGCGCCGGGCCGCCGGTGCTCAATTCATTGAGCAGATTCAACAGGTTCTTGGCGTACAGCTCGCTCGCGGTCTGGGCCATGCGGCTCGCGAGGTCAGTCGGGCCGAGCACCGTCACGAAGCCGGCCGCGGTCGGGTGCTGCACGAGCTCGTCGGCGCGCGTGACCTCGCAGTTGCCACCCTGGTGGGCCGCGAGATCGATGACGACGGTGCCCGGGCGCATCGCGTCGACGTGGGCGCGCGTCCACAGGATCGGAGCCTTGGTGCCGGGCACCAGCGCGGTCGTGATGACGAGGTCGACCTCGCTCGCCTGGGCCGCGAAGAGCGCCATCTCGGCCGCGATGAACTCGGGGCTCATCGTCTTGGCGTAGCCGCCATGGCCTTCGCCCGACTCGCGGAAGTCGAGCTCGAGGAAGTCTGCGCCGAGGCTCTTCACGTCGTCTCTGGCGGCAAGGCGCGTGTCGAACGCGCGAACGGAGGCACCAAGCGCCTTGGCCGCGCCGATGGCGGCGAGGCCGGCGACGCCGGCGCCAATCACCAGCACCTTGGCGGGCGCGATCTTGCCGGCCGCCGAGAAGACCGCGCCGAGCGGTCGCTGCAGCGCGCTGGCCGCCTCGAGCACGGCGCGTTGTCCCGCGAGCGCACCCATCGACGAAAGCGCGTCGCACTTCTGGGCGATGGTCGTGCGCGGCACACGCTCCATCGCGAGCACGGTCGCCTTGCGTGTCGCCAGCACCGCGACCAGCTCGGGGTTGCGGCCCGGGTGGATGAACGAGACGAGCATTGCGCCTTCGTGCAGGCGCCGTGCTTCCTCGGGTGTCGGCGGCTCGACCTTGAGCACGACGTTCGCGCTCCACGCGTCGCCGATGCGCGCACCGACCGCTTCGTAGCTGGCGTCGGCATGGCCCGCGGCGAGGCCAGCGGACGCTTCGATCACGACCTCGTGGCCGCCACGCGTGAGCTCGGCAACCGCGCTCGGAGTGAGCGCGACCCGTCGTTCACGGACCCCTGATTCCTTTGGAACGCCGATCGACACGGCGGGACCCTAGCACGCTCTCCGGCATGGCAGAAGCTCACCCCGGACATCGATCTGCAGCGCGACGGTGTCGCTGCGAAGGCAATCAAGCTGCGCGTCTACCCGAGACAGAACCACGCGAATTCGCGAAGCGGGGCGCACGCGGCCCAGGAGCCGCGGCGAGGCCAACCTAGAGGTTGCCAAGTCGCGAGCGTCGGAGAACACGGCAAATTCGCGAAGCGGGGCGCACGCGGCCCAGGAGCCGCGGCGAGGCCAACCTAGAGGTTGCCAAGTCGCGGGCGTCGGAGAACACGGCAAATTCGCGAAGCGGGGCGCACGCGGCCCAGGAGCCGCGGCGAGGCCAACCTAGAGGTTGCCAAGTCGCGAGCGTCGGAGAACACGGCAAATTCGCGAAGCGGGGCGCGCGCGGCCCAGGAGCCGCGGCGAGGCCAACCTAGAGGTTGCCAAGTCGCGAGCGTCGGAGAACACGGCAAATTCGCGAAGCGGGGCGCGCGCGGCCCAGGAGCCGCGACGAGGCCAACCTAGAGGTTGCCAAGTCGCGAGCGTCGGAGAACACGGCAAATTCGCGAAGCGGGGCGCGCGCGGCCCAGGAGCCGCGACGAGGCCAACCTCATAGGTTGCCAAGTCGCGAGCGACGACGGCCCCGCGCGTCCCGCGAGCGAATTCAGCGGAAGCGGTCGAGCTGGGAGAGATCCCGCGCCATGTTCTTCTGGTGGGCCTCGACTGTGCCGCCGCCGATCTCGATGAGCTTGGCGTCGCGCCAGAGGCGCTCGACCCGATACTCGCCCACGTAGCCATAGCCGCCGAGCACCTGGATGGCGCGGTCGGCGACGTTCTTGGCCATCGTGCCGCAGTAGAGCTTGACGCCGTCCGAGTCGACGCGGTTGCCGGAGCTGCCGAGGTCGAGGCGCGCGGCGGTCGAATACACGTACGAGCGGCCGGCCATGTACTCGGCGTAGCTGTCGGCGATGTGGCGCTGGATCTGTCCAAAGCTGTTGAGCGGCTTGCCGAAGGCTTTGCGCTCGCGGGCGTAGGCGTTCATGATCTCGATCGAGCGGCGCGCGATGCCGAGCGACATCGCGGCGAGCGTCAGGCGCTCGATCTCGAGGTTGCGCATCATGTGGCTGACTGCGTCACCGACCTCGCCGACCAGGTTGGCGGCCGGCACGCGGCAGCCGTCAAAGACCAACTCGGCCGTAGGTGACGCGCGCATGCCGAGCTTGTCGTTGAGCTTCTGACCGAGCGCGAAGCCGGGCATGCCCTTCTTGACGAGGAACAGCGACAGGCCACGCGGGCCTTCGGCGGTGCGGGCGTAGACGAGGAAGGCGTCGCCGAGCTCGGTCTTCGAGATGCACCCGTTGGTGATCCACATCTTGGCGCCGTCGAGGACGTAGTCGTCGCCGTCCTTCTTGGCGCGGGTCTGCATACCCATCACGTCGGTGCCGGCGGCCGGCTCGGACATCGCCATGCCGCAGATGGCGCGGCCGTCGCAGGCCGGCGGGAGGAACTCGAGCCGCTGCGCGTCGCTGCCGTTCTGCGCGAGGTTGTTGGCGAACAACATCGCGTGCGCGAGGTAGGCGAGGGTGAAGCCGGGGTCGACCGCGGCGAGCTCTTCGTGGGCGATGACCGCAGCGACCGCATCGAGGCCGGAGCCACCGAAGCGCTCGGGCACGGTGATGCCGAGCAGGCCGAGGTCACCGAGCTTGCGGAACAAGGGAGCGTTGAACGACTCGCTGCGATCGTATTCGGCGGCCTGCGGCTCCACCTCGCGCTCGGCAAAGCTGCGCACCATCTCGCGCAGCGCGACGTGCTCGGGGGTCGGATTGAAGAGGTCGTTGCTCGGTCGGGACATCGCGTGGCTCCTGCTCGGTCGCCGCTTTGTTTAGGCCAGGCGCATAGCCCGCGCAACGATCGAGTGAGCGCGTGAGCCAAGCGGTGCGACGGCTTTTTTGACGGCGCGCGGTCTCGGCCTGAGCTACCGGACATGGTTTCGTCCGAACGAGCGGCACGCGCGAGTGTGGAGTGCGCCAAGGTCTGGCTGAGCTGTCTCGTGTTCGCGGTCGGGCTCGGCTGTGGCTCACACGGCGACGAGCCGGTGGTCGAGACGGCTCCAATCTGCACGACCGATCGCGAGTGCGGCGACGGCGTGTGCGTTGCGGTCGGTGGCCACGGCAAGGTGTGCGCGGAGCGCTGCGATGATGGCCGGCCTTGTGCCGCCGGCTATCAGTGCGCGCTGACCGATGCGGCCGCGCTGTGCGTGCTCGACAGCGTCGCCAACTGCCAGCCTTGCCAGGTCGAGAGCGACTGCAATCAAGCGGGTCTCACGGGCTATGCGTGTATCGCGTACGGACCGCAAGGGAGCTTCTGTGGCTCGCCGTGCGATGTCTCGCGCGGCTGCGGCAAGGGCTACGACTGCGTCACGGGACGCTGCCGCCTGAGCAGCGGAACGTGCGCCTGCAATGACATCGGCGTCGCGCTCGGCGCTGAGACGAGCTGTGAGGTCGTCAATGCGTTCGGCACCTGCGTAGGCATGCGCGGCTGTGGTGCCTCGGGATTGTCGCCCTGCATCGGGGCGACGCCTTCGGCCGAGATCTGCGATGCACGTGACAACGACTGCGATGGCGCCACCGACGAGGACCTCGACTGCGCTCGCGCGGGCGACGGGATTGGCCGCGTCACGCCGCGCAGCGAACACCCGCTGCGCAGCGAACGACAGCTCAGTGGACCGGCCGCGGGCTCGGCGCGCCTCGCACGCTGAGGCGCGCGCTCATTCGTAGAGCACGAGGTAAGACGTGAGCATGATGTTGCCGGAGCCATCGGGCGGGTCGCGCCCGCCGAGCTGGCCCCGGTAGGTGAACGTGGCGGCGGTGCTCGGGATGATGTCGTTGCTGACATCGATGACCCACGGCTCGACCGGTGCGCCCGGGCACCAGCCGCCGCGGCCAAACCACCACGTGCCGGCCTGGTTGGGGGTCATGCCGCGCGTGATCGCGGCGATGCAGCCGTCGTTGTCGCCCGCTTCAGTGAAGCCCTTGAAGTACTCGCTGGCGCCGACGCCGATGATGTGGCTGTGACCGCAGAACTCGGCGCACTGGTTCGGGCCGGCGCCGTGACCTGTGACGAGGGTCCAGACCTCGGCGCGCTTGGTGGTCGCCGGGATGTCGACCACGACGGGAGCGCGATCGTTGTAGCTCGAGCCGAAGTCGCCCCCCGTGAACAGCAAGGTCGTCGCGACCGGCCGGGTGCCCTTGTGGTGATTCGACAAGCGCAACGAGAGCCAGGTCGCGGTGGGCTGGACGTTCCATTCGGGCGCGAAGTCCCAGCGCAATTGGCGGCTGCCAGCGGCCGCCAGAAGCGCCAAGGCGGGGGTCGCGTCGACCACCCAGTGGGCCTCGCGGTGGTAGGGCGTGATGAAGCGCGCGACCTCTTGCAGTTGGGTACCATCGCCGCTGTCGAGCGACGCGAAAGACAGCGTTGCGAGGTAGTCCCAGGCGCCGCAGTTGCTGAACTCGGGCTGGTCCGGATCGGGACAGCGAAGCGTGATCTCGACTTCGAGCGTGTCATAGCTGGCCATGTCTTCGGCGCTCGGCAGGGCGACGTCGGCGAGCGCGAACTGGCTCAAGACCTCGCCGGTGAAGACCTCGATGACGCGTGCGCCGTCGCTTTGGAGGGTCTCGTTGCGCGCCGCTTCGGCACGCATGTAGTCGGCCTCGTAGGCGGCATAGGCGAGGTTGTTACGCCAGGGCCACTGCTCGGCCGCTGCGAGTGTTTGGTCGTAGCGCGTGACGTCGGCGAGGTTGCCGAGACCGCGGATGCGCTGCGCATGGTCGATGGCGAAGCCGCCCGCGAGGTGCGCGCTGATCGCCCCGCCGGGCCAGACGGCGAGGTCCTGGGCGCGGGTCGCGACGACATGCAGATGGGCGCGCCAGTGGCTCGCGACCGAGGTGCTGAGGCCCGCGAGCAGCGTGTCGATGCGAGCTTGCAGCGTGGCGCTGCGGGTGGCTGCGTCTTCAGCGCTCGCGGTGGAGATGAACACGTAGTGCACGTCGTCGGGCGAGCGTTCGAGCAGCTCGGCGAGGTCGGCCTCGCTCGCCAGGATCGAGGTCGGGTCGACGGCGGAGACGGGGATGCCGTCGGCGATGAACACGAAGCTCTCGCAGCCCGTGAAGGCGGTCGCGAGCGAGAGTGTTTGGCCGCCGACCAACGCGAGGCTGAAGTCTTCGGCCAGCTCGCCGCGGTGGGTTCCTTTCGGGCCCGCGCGCAGGCCTGGGCTGCAGCGCGGCTGGACGACCTCGGCTATCTCGCCCGTCTCGCTGTCGCTGAGGTCGGTCGTGTCGTCGAGCGCGTTGGTGTCGCCTTCGCCGTCCATTACCTCGGTAATGTCGACCGGCTCGGCCTCGGTGACGTCGGCCGCATCCGAAACGCCATCAGCGCCACCGCAGGCGGACACACCGACGACCAGCGCAAGGATGCTCAGCTTGCGTTGCGTCAGCCTGGTAGCCGTCATGGACTCACCCCGTGACGCGAGCGAACGGCGCGAACAGCGCGCGATGCAAGGCCGGCTCGTCGGCGAGCTCCGGGTGGAAGGTCGCGCCGATGAGGTTCGCGGTTCGGACCGCGATCGGCTCGCCCGAGAACGTCGCGACCACATCGACGTCGGCACCGACGCGCGTGATGCGCGGGGCGCGGATGAAGACGCAGCGGAGGTTTTTCGCGTCGTCGCTCGCCTCGAAGCTCTCGTTCTGACGGCCCCAGCCGTTGCGCGCGACGTCGATGTCGAGCCACCCGAAGCTCGCTTGCTCCGGATGGCTGACAGCGCGCGCCGACAAGATGAGGCCCGCGCACGTCGCGAGCACGGGATGGCCCGCGCGCACGAAGGCATCGAGCGGTTCCCAAAGGTGGTTCCAGGCGATCAGCTTGAGCATCGTGCTGCTCTCGCCGCCCGGGAAGACAAGGCCCGCGAGACCCTCGAGATCGGCCGGTGAGCGCACCTGCCGCGTGCTGCAGCCGATCGCGTGCAGTGTCTTCTCGTGGGCCTCGTAGCCGCCCTGCAGCGCCAACACGCCGATTGGCGTAGCCTCGCTGGAACCGCCCGTCATCACCAGCCTCGCTTCGCCATTCGCTCGTGCTCCTGGAGCTTGTCGATCTCGATGCCGGCCATCGCGGAGCCCAGGCCACGCGAGATCTCGGCCAGGCGCTTGGGGTCTTGCCAGTGCGTCGTCGCCTCGACCACCGCGCGAGCGCGGCGGGCCGGGTTCTCCGACAGGAAGATCCCGCTGCCGACGAACACCGCTTCGGCGCCGAGCGCCATGCACAGCGCGGCGTCGGCCGGCGTCGCGATGCCGCCCGCGGCGAAGTTCGGCACGGGCAGGCGCCCCGTGCGCGCGACCTCTTCGAGGAGCGCGTAAGGAGCGCCGATGCGCTTGGCCTCGGTCATCAGCTCCTCGTGGCCGAGGACCGTCAGCTTGCGGATGTGGGTGCGCACGGTGCGCAAGTGCCGCACCGCCTCGACGATGTTGCCGGTGCCGGCCTCGCCCTTGGTGCGCAGCATCGCCGCTCCTTCGCCGATGCGCCGCAAGGCCTCGCCGAGGTCGGTCGCGCCGCAGACGAACGGGGTCTTGAAGCCCATCTTGTCGATGTGGAACTCTTCGTCGGCCGGAGTCAGAACCTCGCTCTCGTCGATGAAGTCGACCTCGAGGGCTTCCAGGATGCGGGCCTCGATGAAGTGTCCGATGCGGCACTTGGCCATCACCGGGATGTTCACCATGCCCTGGATCTCCTGGATCATCGACGGGTCGCTCGCGCGCGCGACGCCGCCTTCCTTGCGGATCTGAGCCGGCACCCGCTCGAGCGCCATGACCGCGGTAGCGCCCGCGTCCTCCGCGATCTTCGCCTGCTCCGCGTTCACGACGTCCATGATGACGCCGCCCTTGAGCATCTCCGCCAGCCCGACCTTGACCTTGAACGTCGACTTGTCCTGCGTGTCCATCTGTCACCTCATCGCGCCGCGCGGGCGCTTCATCACTGGGTTCGCGGGCGGCGTCCGCCCACGTATGTCAGGCTCCCATCAACTCGACCCGTCGCGCGCCCTCGCGTCGCGACAGGACCTTCTTCAGCGCCCGACCGAGTCGGTGCGCACCTTCGACGAGCCGCTCAGCCGGCTCGGAACAGTAGGTCAACCGCAGCCCGGCCGGCGACGGCGTGCGCCCCGCCAAGGTGCTGTTGTCGGCCGTCACCGTGTACACGCTGCCGGGCGACACCAAAACGCCTTCGAGGCGCGCGGCTTCGTAGGCGACCTCCGGGTCGATGCCGGTCGGCAGGCTCAGCCACAAGACGACGCCGCGATCGGGCAGCCTGAACGTGACCTCCTCCGGCAGGCTCTCGCGCAGCGCTGCAGCGAGGGCATCGCGACGCTGCCGATAGGCGCTCGTCACGCGGGCGAGGTGGGCTTCCAAGAGCCCTCGTTCGAGGAACTCGGCGAGCGCGTGCTGGAGCAACGTCGAGGTCCCGAGATCCATCGCGTGCTTGAGCCGTGTGAGGGGTCCACGCATCTGCTCTGGGCACACGATGAAGCCGACCCGCAGCGCGGGGATGAGCTTCTTCGAGTAGGTCCCGACGTGGAACACGTCTTCGTTGCGCGAGCGCAGCGAGGCCAACGTCGTGCCGGGCCCGAGTTCGAGGTCGGCGCCGTAGTCGTCTTCGATCAGCGGAATCCCGCTCTCGCGCGACCACTCGACGATCGCCGAGCGCCGCGCCTCGGAGATCGAGGTGCCGGTCGGGTTGCGCGAGCTCGGCATCAGGTAGAGGCCCTTCGGGCGTCGCCGCGCCAAGGCCCGCAGGGTGCGCAGGTCCGGGCCCTCGTCATCGCCGGGCACGCCGACCACATCGGCACCGCAAGCGGTGAGGATGTTGAGCGCGCCCGAGTAGGTGCGGCCCTCGGTGAGGAAGACGTCGCCGGGATCGACCAGGGCGCGCGCGACCAGGTCGAGTGCCTGCTGGCTGCCAGTTGTGATGAGGATGTCGTCGGCCGTGGTCAGGATGCCGGAGGCGCCGAGCTCACGCGCGATGAGCAGGCGCAGGCGCTCGAGCCCCTGGCCGGGCGCATAGCCGAGCGCCTCCGGTCCAAGCGTCGCGAGCACGTGGTCCATGCACGAGCGGAAGTCCACGTGAGGCAGCAGATCGAGGCTCGCCTGCATGCGCGAGAGGTTGATCACGTCGCCGAACATGCCGCCTGCGGAGAGGCGCTGCATGCGTCGCAAGGGCTCGCTCTCGACGGCGCGCGACAAGAGGCTGGACCATGGGATGGCGCCGTTCGCACGGTCGTATTTGGCCGGCACAGGGCCGTTGGCGCGGACCGAGATCGACGGCGAGATCGACGGCGCGCTGCGCTCGAGCACGAAGCTACCGCGGCCGACGTGGCCCGCGATGTAGCCGCCGGCCGTGAGCTCTTCGAAGGCGCGCACGATCGTGTTCCGGTGGGTGTCGAGCGCGGCTGCGAGCGCGCGCGATGGCGGCAGCCGAAAGCCCGGCGGCAGGTCGCCCTGGGTGATGCGCGCCGCGAGCTGGTCGGCGATCTGGCGATAGAAAGGAGCGCTGAGCCGGCTGTCGAGCACGATCCCGAGCGATTGGTCTGGTTGGGTGGCGATGTCGCCGTCCTGTGGCGCTGATTGGTCCATGACTTGGCTGAGCCTAGTAGCCGATCGCATGCGCAGCAAGGGAAATTCGCCGAGAAGGCGAAGCCATGGCGAGGCGAGAGCGACCAGAAATCGGGCCGGGTGTGAATCCAACTAGGCCAATTGTCCCCAATGTGGCACGAGGCGACCTTCCACCCGCGCTCGCGACACCGCCAGCCGGTGCGCACCCTTGCCGCCTGCCGGTCGAGCGGATAGCGTCCGCCGTCCTTGGCCCCTGGAGATTCGAAGCTATGAAGACATCCCGCACGTCGATGCGTTTCCTTTTTGGTCTGGCGCTCGCCACAACCCCGCTCGCTGGCGGCTGCGGCAAGAAGGACGTGCCGCCCGAGGCCGCTCCGACGACCACCGCACCTGCGACCAAGGAAGGCGAGGGGCAGCCGCGCCGCGACCTCGAGCCCGGCACCGATCCCAAGACCGAAGACAAGCCCGCCGCGGTCGCCGCTCCGGCGTTGCCAGGTCCGTTCGCGACGGCCGGCCTCTACGCGGTTCCCAAGGGCGCGCCGTTTGTCGTCGTCGGCTCGGCGAAGAAGATGCTCGATGCGATCGGCTACGCCGGTCTCCTCGACAAGTACGGGATGATGCTCGGCAGCGTCGGCGAGAAGCTGGTCGAGCTCACGGGCAAAGACTTCTTCAAGCTCGCCTCGTGGGGCGAGGTCGGCATCGACCTCGAGAGCCCGATGGGCATCTACATGCCCGAGCTCTCGACGCAGGCGATCATCACGTTCGTGCCGCTCAGCGATGCGGCCAAGCTGATCGCGTTCGTGACCGAGACCGCGAAGAAGGTTGAGGCCCCACTCGTGAGCGAGAAGGTCGGCGACGCCACGCTGTTCACGATGGGCGACCGCGACAAGAACGCGTACCTCGTCAAGGGCTCGCTGCTCTACGCAGTGACGGTCATGCGCGGCAACGGCGCGGCCGCGATCGCCAAGGAGATCATCGACCGCAAGGAGGCCGACAGCATCGCCTCGTTGCCCGAACTCAAGACCTCGCTCGAAGGTGTCGCCGCCGACGAACTCGGCGCCTTCGTGCAGCTCAAGTCGATCCTCGAAAAGACGATGCTCGCCCGCGCCGAGAGCCCCATGAAGCTCGCGATGGGGGAGTTCGAAAAGCAGCTCGAAGACGCCAAGAAGTCAGGTGATGCGGCCACGGTCGCGCGGGTCGAAGCGGCGATCGCCTCCGAGAAGGAGTACTTCGAGAGGACCGAGAAGCGCCGCGCGGCCGAGCTCGAGATGGCGAAGGCGATCGTGGCGGAGGTGTCGGTGCTGACGATCGGCCTCGACATCAGCGAGGTCGCGGCCGAGGCCACGTTGCATATGCCGCTGGCGGATGGCGGCATGCTCAAGGGCCTCCTCAAGAACGCCAGCGACATGCAGCCGATCCTGAAGGCGACCAAGACCGAGCCGCTCGTCGCGCTCAGCTTCCAGGTCGACCCGGCGGCTTACCTGGGGCTCATCGAGAAGGCGATGGCGACCGATGGTGAAAGCCTCGCCGAGGTCCGCACGATGCTGACCGAGAAGCTCGGTGTCGACCTCGACAAGGACATCATTGGGGCGCTCTCTGGCGAGCTCGGCTTCGCGCTCACGGGTGATGCGGCGACCCTCATGAAGTCCAAGGAGCCGGCGGCTGAGCTCGGCGGCGCGCTCGTCATCGGCCTCAAGTCCGATGCCGGCTTGAAGGCGATCGTCGCGAAGGTCGCGGCGCAGGAGGGCGCCTCGACGTTCCTCAAGTGGGACGAGGCGACCAGCACGCTGAACGTCACCATCCCGGAGCAGAAGCCGGTCCAGGTGGTCTTCACGGGCAACCGCATGATCGCCTCGACCGACCTCGACACGGCGGCCCGGCTCGCCGGCAGCGAGACGTTCGTCGCGGGCGTCACCAACCCGAAGCTCAAGGCGTTGCTCGAGCGCAAGGACCTGGCCGCGCTGATGACGCTGTCGCAGTCGTTCGTGGGCGGCTGGATGCTGCTCGGTGCCACTTCGCGTAACGGCTTCACGCCGCCAATGCCCGACAACGCGACGGCCCAGGTGCAGGCGAAGTACGAAGAGATCGCCAAGCTCGATGCCGAGATCCAGCCGCTGCGCGCGGCCGTCGAAGAGGCGCGCATGAAGCCGATGTTCGCGGCGCTCGAGAAGCTCGGCACGATGGCACAGGCGGTCACCGTCAACGGCCAGGGCGTGCAAGCGACGATGGGCGTCTACACAAAGGGCGCGACCGTGCCCGAGGTGATCGCGGACCTCATCGAGATGGGCATGAACGTCGGCAAGCGCGAGGCCGGCGAGGGGAGCGAGGCCGACAAGCGCCTGCGCGACCTTGAGGACCAGCGCTGGAAGCTCGAGAGCCAGCTTTGGGATGCGAATCGTCCGAAGCCCGAAGAGGCTGCTCCCGCGGTGCCCGACGACAAGTAGGGTGTGAGATGCACGCGGCGGGTGGGTCCGCCGCGTGCCATCACTCCAGGCGTGAAGCTCTTGAGCTTCGGGGAGGGGTTCGATGCTGCGACAGTCGATTCAGAAGGCCATCCTGGTGTCGTTCGCACTGTCGGGCTGCTCGTCGGAGTCGCCTCCGCAGGGCCTCCAAGGCGGCCAGCCGGCGGGGAATGGAATCCCGACGAGTGGTGGGAACGAGGCGCTGGCTGGGCCAACCGATGCCCAGGTGCACGAGTCGCGCGTGAAGTCGGTGCTCGCGAAGTCGGGGCTCGCCGGTGAGTCGGAGTTCGCGAAGTGGCGCGCGGCGCCGCTCGTCGAAGCGCGGGTCGAGTACGACAAGGGCAGCTTCGAGGGGCGCTGGGTGCTCTCCGGCGTGAACGATGGCACCGAAGCCTTGCGCTCGGTCGCGTTCGAGTTGCCGGCCAACCGCGCGACGGGGCGGCCTGCGATGGTCACGCTGAAGGGTGTGAAGGTCGCTGGCGTGGACGTCTCGGCGGGCGGGACGACGGCGCGCTGGGAGGTGCCGGTCGATGTCGCTCCCGGCAAGCGCTTCGAGATGGAACTCGTCTTCGCCGGGACGTTGCCGCGGGCGCGCGTCGAAGCGGCGCCGAAGTCGCTTGGTGCGGGTGCCTCAGGGGTCGCGCCGCAGGGCAAGATCGACTTGAGCGCGCTGCTCGGTCAGGTCGGCAACACGCCCGAGCTGCGGCGCCTGGTGCCGGTCGTGCCGGTCATCGATGGCGCGGCGGCGGCAGGTCAATATGAAGGGGTCGCGGTGCTGGCCGGCTGCCTGCCGGTGCTCGCGCAGGGCATGAAGTCGGTCGGCGTGCTTTCGCTCGAGGTGCTGGCAGCGTCCGAACTCGCGGTCGACGCGACCGGCAGGCGCATCGGCAGCGAGCGCGACGGCACGCGTCTGAAGCAGCGCTTCGTCGCGCTTGGCGCGGGTGACATCGCGATCGTGCTGTCGCGTGGCCTCGGGCAGAGCGACGCAGTCGTGGCCGATGTGCCGGTGACGTTGCGCGTGGCGCAGGCGGCCGCAGCGGATCTCACGGCACAGCTTCGGCGCGCGCTCGACGAGCTCCAGACCCGCTGGGGCAACCACGGGCCGGCCCAGCTCACGGTGACCGCGGTCGATGGCATCGGCCAGGGTGGCAAGGATGGAGACGCCGCGGTCGGCCCTGGGGTCGCGTCGCTGCCTGAGATCCTGCTGGTGCCCGCGACGCTGCTCGAGGCCACCAAGACGTCCGACCCGAACGCCTCGGCCGGTGGTCGGGCACCGGCGCCGGGGCTGTCGCTGTCGGGTATGCTCGGGGCGATGATCGAAAATCACCCGGCCGCGCGTGAGGCGCTCGCGTTCGCGATCGCGACCGCGGTCGCGCAGCAGTGGTGGCTCGGGGTGGGCGACGATGACGCGGTCGACAACGTCTTGCGCCAGGGGTTTGCGCGCGCTGGCGCGCTCGCGATCGTGTCTGGAAAGGGCGGCGACAAGGCCGAGCGGCGGGCCCTCGAGTTCGGTCTGCGTTTGCCGATTCAGCTCGCGCTCGAGCAGGGCAACGACATCGCGCTCGCGGGCGTGTCGCGCGCAAACGGTGCGCACGCGAACACGCTCGCCGCGCTCAAGGCCGGCTTGTTCGTCGACGCGTTGGCGCGCCACATCGGCGAGCCGACGATGGTGGCGCTGGTGCAGCGGATGTTTGCCGTCAAGGTCGCAGGCCCGCTCACGCTCGAAATGTTTCGCAATGAGGTACTGGCGCTCGCGCCGCGACTGGACGAGACGCGTGCGTTCCTCGTGCGCTGGCTCGACGAGACCCATCTCTCCGAAGATGTCGGGCCGCTCCGGCCCGAGGTACTGCTCGAGTACTTCGTCGCCGATGGCGCGATCGGCAGCCTTACGAGCCAGCTCATGGGTCAGCTCGGGCCCGACAAGCTCGGGGGCAAGGCGCTCGAGCTCATCGCGTCGGGGAAAGAGCTCGACGCCGGCATGGCCTTGTCCCTGCTCGGCGATCTCGCGGGCAACAACGTCGACCCTTCGATCAAGAAGTGGCTCACGCTGGGCACGGGTCTGCTCGGCGGTGGCGATGGTCGCAAGAGCGCGGTCGACGGGCTGGTCGACATGCTCGGTGCCGAACTCGGGATCCCCGAGACCGATCGTTCACGGCTGCGCCAGCTGAGCACGTTGCTCATTCATGAGTTGTCCAAGGGCGACGACCACGCCGTATCGCCGCCGGTACCGCCCGCGCCTCCGTCACCGCAGATACCCTGAACGTCGCCGGTCATCGCCAATTCGGCGTCGCCGCAGCGGTAACCAGCCAGCGCAGGTTGGTGTAAGGTCGCGCGGTGGCACCTCCTCCCGACGCCGACGCCAAATTCGCCGTATCGCCTTCGGCTGCTGTTGCTGAATTGAGCATGCCGGACGACCCGTTCATCGGGCGCGAGTTCGCGGGCAAGTACCGCGTCGTCAAGCGCCTCGGCGCGGGCGGCATGGGTGCGGTCTACCAGGCAACCCACCTCACGACGGGCGGCGACGTCGCGCTAAAGTTTCTGCACGGCACGGCGATCGGCGACGAGAACGCGATCCGGCGCTTCCAGCTCGAGGCGCAGAACGTCGCCGCGCTGCGCCACGCGAACACCGTCAGGGTCACCGACTTCGGGGTGGATCAGGGCACGCTCTTCCTCGTGATGGAGTACCTCGACGGTCATCCACTATCGGACGTGCTGATGACCGATGGCGCGTTGCCTTGGCAGCGGGTCGTCCACATCGTGAGGCAGATCCTGAAGTCGCTGTGGGAAGCGCACGAACATCCCAAGCGCATCATTCATCGCGACATCAAGCCGGCGAACATCTTCCTGGTCGACCTACCCGGCGATCCCGACCACGTGCGCGTCGTCGACTTCGGGATCGCACGCGCCCTGGACGGCTCGGGTGCAGGTACTCAGGGCCTCCTCGGCACGCCGTTCTATATGGCTCCCGAGCTGTGGCGCGGCGAGACGGTCGACGCGCGCACCGACCTCTATGCGCTCGGCTGCGTGGCCTATCAGTGCTTCGTCGGGTCGCCTCCCTTCATCCCCCCGCCGAGCGCGACGGACAGCCTCTATCCATTGCTATCGATGCACCTCAATGACCCGCCGCCGTCCTTGCGCAAGACCCGGCCGAGCGTGCCAGCGCCGCTCGCGAGCTGGGTCGATCGCATGCTCGCGAAGGAGCCCGGGCAGCGACCTGCGAGCGCGCGCCAGGCCCTCGAAGCGCTCGACGATGCAGCCCGTGACAGTGAGCGCGCGCCCATTCCAGCGCGGGCACCGGCGGCTGTTGTCGCACATCCCGTCGCCGCGCCAGTCACTGCCGAAGCCAGCCCGACCTCGACCGCGGAGCGTCCGGAACGTCCGGAGCGTCCGGCCCCGAAACGCGGTGCCGTACCCTGGCTGATTGTCACGCTCGTGCTCGGCTCGGTCGCCGCGCTCGCGGCCGTTATCATCGCTACCGCCGGCAGTGCCGACACGCCTACGCCGACCGCGCTGCTCGAGCCCGCAGTGAACCCGTCGCCTTCAGTCGACCCCCAGCTAGGTCCACCGCCGCACCCCGTTTTCGGCGCAGCGCTGGTCGCTTATCGCGCACGCCTGTCCGCGGCCGATCATCTCGATGAGGACGGCGCTTCGCTCGACGATGCCGCGGCGATCGTGATGCTCGATCGGATCCGCTTCCATGCTGGGGTCGGTGACCGCGAAGATGGCCGCGAAGGCGCGTTCAACCTCGACACCGCGCAGGGCCAGCTCTACCAGCTCGTCACCCAGTTCCTTGATGAGCCCACTCGGCGCCAGATCATCGAGGGCCGCCCGCTGGTCGACATCGCCATCTACGAGCGTGGGCTTACGCTGCACGTGGTCCCTGAATGATCGAAGTAAATTCTGATTGCTCTCGCCTCGCCACGGCTTCGCCTGCTCGGCGAAATGATGGCATGTTCGCTGTATCCACGCTGCGCTTAGCCCGCCGGATATGCCGAACGCTGGCCGACGTCATGGCCATCGCTATGGTCATCGTTGTGGCCGCAGTCGCGACCTTTGCGCTGCTCCAGTCAGCCGGTGGCAGCGCGCGTGCCCAGACCCCGGATAGCACCAGCGCGTTCACAGTCGACTCCTACGAGCCGGGCATGCTGCCGATCTTCGACCTGCTCGGGCTCGCCACCTCGCGGGTGCCGGGCCACCTCGTGCCGACGTTCGGCGTGCAGCTCGGCTACGTCGACGAGCTCCTGGAGCTCGCGAAGGACGGTGCCCCGCGCGACATCGACGCGGTCTTGGTCCGGCAGCGCATCCGCGCCGAGGTCACGTTCGGCCTCGGCTTGTTCGATTTCTTTGCGCTCGCCTTGCAGCTCCCGCTGGTGCTCGACCAGGCGGGCGACGACCTCGCCCTCTTGAATCGCCCCGGTGAAGCGGTCTCGGGTGCGGCCTTCGGCGACATCCGCTTCGCTGCCCGCGCGCGCATCGTGCATGGCGCGGGCTTTGGCATCGCGCTCGGCGTCGACCTCTACCTGCCGACCGGCAACAGCGAAGCCTTCGCGTCGTATGGCGACCTGCGGGTGCGCCCGCTGCTCATCGCCGACTGGCATGCTGCCGATGGCCTCGGCCTCGTCGTCAACCTCGGCTGGCAGAGCGTGCCCGAGACACTCGCGCACAACCTGGTCGTCGACGACGGCCTCACCTGGGGTGTCGGCCTCGACCTGCCGACGCCCGCGCCCGAGCTACACGTGCTCGCCTCCGTGTTCGGCACTGCACCGCTTTCCGACGGTCGCGACCCGAGCGACACCGACACGTCGCACAAAGACGATCGCAGCGAGCCGATCGAGTTCACGGGCGCCCTCCAGCTCGCGCTCGGCGACGTCGCGCTCGAACTCGGCGGCGGCGCAGGGCTCTCGCGTGGGGTAGGGGCACCGTCCTGGCGCGGCTTCTTCGAGGTCGCCTGGTCACCCGACAACGAGGTGGTGCCCGACAGCGACAACGACGGCCTGTCCGACGCGGTCGATGCTTGCCCGCGCGCGGCCGAGGACCGCGATGGGCACAACGACGAAGACGGCTGTCCTGACCTCGACGACGACGGCGACGGAATCGCCGACATCGATGACGGAAGCCCCGACGCGACCGGCTTCGGCTCGTGCCGCAACATCCCCGAGGACAAGGACAGCTTCTTCGATGCGGACGGCTGTCCTGAGCCCGACAACGACAACGACGGGATCCCCGACGGACGCGATGGGCCAATCGATGCGAGCGGCTTTGGCGCCTGCCGCGACAAGCCGGAGGACCTAGATGGCCACGATGATCTCGACGGCTGCCCCGACTACGACAACGACGAGGACGGGGTGCCCGACGTCGCCGACGGGCCCGTCGACGCCAACGGCTTCGGCGTCTGCCGCGACGCGCCCGAGACCAAGAACGACTATCGCGACGACGACGGCTGCCCGGACTCGGCGCCCAAGTCGGTGCGCGTCACCCAGTTCAAGATCGAGATCCTCGAGAAGGTCTACTTCCAGTACGACAAGGCGATCATCAAACCCGAGAGCTTCGCCCTCCTCGACGAGGTCGCGCGCGTCCTGAACGAGGCGCCCGAACTCACGCGCATCCAGGTCGAAGGCCACACCGACGGCGACGGCGCGGTCGACTACAATCAGGGCTTGTCGCAGCGCCGCGCCGAGTCGGTCGTCGCCTATCTGGTCGAGCACAAGGTCGACCCCAAGCGCCTCGTCGCGCTCGGCTTCGGCAAGTCGCGCCCGCTCGTCACCGGCCCGGCCGCGATGCGCGAGCGCGGGCGCGCGCTGAACCGGCGCGTCGAGTTCGTGATCCTCGATGTCAATGGTCGCCCGCACACCACGACCGCGCCGGTCATCCTCGACCGACCGGAGATCGGCCCGCACGAGTAGACCATACGCAACCGTATGGTCGCTCCACCTGAGCAGGCCATACGCCGGCGTATGGTAACGACGATCGGCGTCGCCTCGACCACGACGGCGACCTCGGACGAGCGTTGCGGCGTGACGAAGCCCCCGATGAACGTGAGTCACGACAAGGCCCAGGCATTGGTCCACGAGCGGTCGACGAAACGGTCGCGATAGAGCAACAGGTACTCGGCGCGGTAGCGCGCGGCGAACTCGCGCAGGCCCGCGATGCTGCCACCGGTCGGCCAGTCGGTCGACCACCTCGAACTGTCCGCTGTCGCTGAGCTGCTGTGCGAGTGCGCCGGGCACGCCGACCACCGGCACGTCGCGGTCGGGGGCATAGCTAGTCTCTACCGGCACGATGCTGATGCGCGCCGCCGCATCGAGGAAGACCGGCACTGCCAGGATCTCACGCAGCTGCGCCTCGTCGAGGTCGCCCAGCACGTCGCGCCTGAAGTGGTTCTCGGTCAGCACCGGCGGCATGAGGTCGATCGGTTGCATGCGCGCCATCAGTGGGCCATTTCGCGGGCATGCCACGTTGTCTGGGCCCGCTGACCTCCCGCTTGATGGGGCGCCCGCAGGCGAGTAGGGTCCGCGCTCCGAGCTGGCGCGAGCACTGTGCGACCGGCGAGAGCTCTCGAGGAGTCCATCGATGTTGTCCCTGCGCGCGCCCCGTATCCAGAAGACGCCGGTCTCCAAGGACCTGGCGTTGCGACTTGGGCCCTTCCTCGAGCGCGGCCTCATCCAAGGTGTGCCTACGACCTGGCAGCTCCTCCTGGGGCAGCTGGAGATGGCGCCCTACGTGCTCTTGCCCGACGCCGGCGACAAGGCTCGCTACGAAGGTGCACCGCTCGGCAATCCGTTGTTCCGCACGCCGCTCATCGTGTCGCAGATCGGCTGGGAGCACTTCCGCATCGGCCACGGCCTGCACTCGAGCCCCGAGACCCTCGAGCTGCACCTCGCCTACGTCTATCACGAGGGCATGCCGACCTTCGACCTGATGCTCGTGCAGACCCACGCCGGTGGGCTCACGCGCCTGCGCCGCCTGTTCGAGGCGATCGAGCACGGCTCGAGCGCGACCGGCGCCCACCACCGGCGCCTCATCGATCTCGTGATCCCGAACGCGACCGCCTATCGCAAGAAGTTCCTCGAGCCCGGCGGCTGGATCGACCAGGCCGCCGCCTTCGACTACCCCTCGCTCGAAGCCAGCGCGACCTTCTTGCGCCCTGAGTTCACGCAGCTCACGAGCTTCGTCGACTACTGCATCGACACATTCGCCCCGAGCCCGAGCGGACAATCACCGCTCGAACTCGTGCGCGAGATTGCGGCCCTCGGGACCCGCCGCATCCGCGAAAAAGGCCGCTGACCCTGGGGCCTACTGCGGTTGCGGTCCGGTGCCTGGCTCGATGGCGATGCTGCCCGAGGCGATGTGAGCCTTGAGCTGCGCGAGGTTCATCGTGGTGCCGACGCAGTCGTAAGTCTGGGTCGTGCCCGGGTTGACCTGGTCGCCGTAGCGTTTCTCGATCGCCGCGCTCACCGAGTTGATGCGGTCGGCGGTCGCCGGGTGGGACGACAGGAACTTGGGCGTCTCGTTGGCGCCTTGCAGCGCCAGCAGCTTCGCGAAGAAGTCGACGAGCCCATAGGGGTTGTAGCCCGCGTCGTGCGAGATGCGCAGGCCGAATGCGTCGGCCTCTGCCTCGTGCTCCTGGCTGAACTGGGTGTTCTGCAAGAACTGGTAGATCGTCTGCGCCGCGTCGCTCGCGAGGCCCTCGCCGAGGAAGAACTGGCTGACGACCTGGATGCCGTAGGCCTCCTCGATCGACTTGACGCCGTGCCGCTCGGTCACGTGTGCCAGCTCGTGGCCCATGACGCCCGCGATCTCCCCGCACGAGGCGGCCTGCAAGATGAGGCCGGTCGAGACATAGGTGTAGCCGCCGGGCGCCGCAAACGCGTTGACCAGCTCGTCGTCGACGATGATGGCGACCTTGTAGCCGCCGATGTCGGCGGGCTCGCGGAACTGGGCCGAGGCCTGCGCGAGCGGCTGGATGAACTGCACGAGCCAGGTCGTCGCGGGGTCGTTGACGGCCGCGAGCCGGTACTCGAGCCGCAGCTGTTGGTCGACGCCCGCGCCCATCTCGACCTCTTTGGCGTCCGAGACGAGGAAGCCGCCAAGCCCATCACCACAGCTCGACAGCGTCGCGCCGCCCATCGTCAATCCGCCCGCAATCATCATTCCTACCGCGTGTGCTCTCATCGCCAACTCCGTTTCTTGTGACTAGGCCGCCAAGATACAGCCATGAAGGGTCCATGCCACCGTGCCTTCCGGCCCTCTCGCGCCCTGGTGAAACCAAGGCGCAATGAGGTGCCACAGGTAACGACCGACCCGCCCGGGTCACGCCGATCGGTCCCCCCTGGCTCGTCACACTTCGCTGCGCTGCCCAACCAATTCAGTTGAGGCCGCGCCTCGCGTTCTGTTAGGAGATACCCCCTTTGGAGGAAGCCCGATGAACAGAGCCCTGGCCCTTGCCCTCGTCTGTGCCCTGACCCCGGCGACCTCGCTCTTGCTGGGCTCCTCCGCAGCCGCTCAGACGCCGGTCTTTTCGCAGACCCTGCGCGGCCGCATGACCATCACCGGCAACGCGCTCGGCCTCGACTCGAATGCCATCCAGGCCGGCCAGCCCGGCACGCGTGGCGGCATCGGCACATTCATCGCGAACCCACTCGAGTTCGGCTCGTCGAAGGACGTGAACTTCCCGACCGGCACGACCAACGACTACACCAAGAACGGCTCGACCGCGGTCCTCGACCTGCCGGCCGGCGTCACGGTCGCGCACGCCCAGCTCCTGTGGGGTTGCTCGAGCCAGGCCAGCGGCATCCCGGCCTCACCGATCACGACCCCGGACACGGTCACACTGACACTGCCCTCGGGCATCAAGCAGGTGATTTCGCCCCAGGGCTCCGACACGTCGCTGACTCTCTTGAGCGACACCAACAAGTTCTACATGCGCTGGTCCAATGTGACGCCCAGCGTGACCACCGGCGGGGCCGGTCGCTACATGGTGTCGCGCGTCGCTGGCACCTCCCAGACCAGCGCCGTCACCGGCTGCGGCTGGACGCTGTTCGTCGTGTACGCATCGGACTCACTACCCCTCAAGAACATCAACCTGTGGGTCACCGCCGAAGAGGTCCGCTACAACGGCCCCGGCTGCCCGTGCGAGACCCAGATCGAAGTCGCGGGCTTCTGCACGCCGCCGTTCCCGGCCGCCCCGACCGGCACATTGTTTGTCACCGCGCTGGAAGGCGACGCGCGCTACACCAACGATGGTCTCTATGTGCTCGATACTCTTGACGAATTCTATCCGATGTCGGGCGCCAACAACGCCTACGACAACTTCTTCTCGTCGCAGATAAACCAGCTCTCGGGCCTGCTCGATACGCGCGGCACCTTCGGCAACAAGAACCACTACGTCGACCCCGACGACGGCCAGAGCTTCTCGTTGGTCGACGGCGCACGCGTCGGCTGGGACATCACCGCCGTGCCCGTCAACGACGACTTCGAGAACCCCGAGGTGCTCGCCAACAGCCAGAGTGCGACGAGCCTGCTCATCACCTCGGGTGGTGCGACCGGCGTCGAGGGCGACGACTTCGTCATCGGCGCGGTCGGTCTCGAGCTCGAGGTCGCGGCCCCGTTGCTCGACTCGATCCACGACGTCGATCGCGGCACGACCTACGCGGGTGACACCATCACCTCGTCGGTGCTCGTCTACAACGACGGCAGCGGCCAGGCCGACGAGCTCTTCTTCTGCTTCTCGTTCCCCTCGAACACGACCTTCGACGGCACGTTCCTCGTCGATGGCGTCGCGCGCAATGGCGTCACCGCCAACCAGCTCCTGCCCCAGAGCTGCGCCAATCGCACGGGCGGCGTGTCGCTCGGCACCGTCGGGGCCGGTGACTTCCGCGAGGTCACGCTGAGCTATCGCGTCGACAGCATCCTGCCCGCGCCGTCGCCCGCGGCGACCGTCATCGTCACCCCGAGCTTCTACTCGAAGTGGCGTCCCGACTGCGCAAACGCGCCGCAGCAGGCCGATGCGCAGGTCGGCGAGACGCGCACCATCCCTGGCGTCTCGCTCGACGCGACGCTCTCGGTTACGCCAACCACTCCGCCCGCCGTCTCGTCGGGTGCCACGCTGACCTACACGGTCGTCATCACCAACCCCACTTCGGTGGCTGTCGCCGGTGCCACGCTCGAGCTCGGCGTGCCTGCCAACACGGCCTTCGTCAGCGGCAGCGCGACCATCAATGGAAGTGCTCAGGGCGGCAGCAGCTCGCCCTGGCAGAACGGTGGTTCCCTCCCGACGATCCCCGCCAACGGCTCAATTACAGTAAGCTTTTCGGTGACCGTCACGGCGACTCAGGGCACGACCATCACGCAGACCGGCTACGTCGATCTCGACGGCAATGGAGCTGCTCCGAAGAAGCCGACCAACACCGTCTTCACGCAGGTCGCGGGTGTGGTGATCGTGCCGACCGACACCGACCAGGACACCATCCCCGACAACCTCGACAACTGCGTGCTCACGCCGAACACGAACCAGGAGAACAACTACGACGCCAGCGGCTACAACCCGGCCGCCAACGACGAAGGTGACGCCTGCGACGACACCGATGGCGACGGGCTCTTGGACATCGAAGAAGACCCGACCGGCAACGGCCGCCAGCCCAACGAGACCGACGCGACCAAGGTCGACACCGATGGCGACGGCCTGTGCGATGGCAGTAAGCAGCTCTCGCCGTGCATCGGCTTCGAGGACGGCGACGGCGACAAGGACAAGAACGACTGGGGCCGCAGCGAGACGAGCCCGGTTGACCCCGACACCGACAAAGACGGCATCTGCGACGGTCAGGCGGCGGGCGGCAACTGCGTCGGGGGCGAGATCACCAACGGCACCTTCCCGCTGCAGACCGACTCCGACAAAGACGGCCTGTGCGATGGACCGGGCGGCGGCGCCTTCGACCAGAGCGGGTGCAAGGGTGACGAGACCGGCGGCGACGGACGCTACGAGGTCGGCAGCGACACCAACCCCGCGAAGAGCGACACCGACCAGGACGGCCTCTGCGATGGCTTCGACAATGGCGCCGGCGACTGCCAGGGCAGTGAGGACGCAGACGGCGACCGCAACCCGAACGACTACGATCAGCCCGAAGACAGCGAGACCAACCCGCTCGACGCCGACACCGACGACGGCGGCGTGAAGGACGGCGTCGAGGTCCTGACGCAGGGCACCAACCCGCGCGATAAGTGCGTCGGTGACCTCGTCAATTGCGAGGTCGACGACGACGACGGCGACGGCATCCCCAACGACGCCGACCTCTGTACCGACCGCGACGGCGACAACTACGGCGTCGGCCCCAACTGCCTCGGACCGGACTGCAACGACTTCGTGCCCGAGTGCACCACCGACTGCGAAACCGATCTCAACGGCGGCGACGGCAACGGCATCCCGGACTGCGAAGAAAAGTGCGAGGACGCCGACGCCGACGGCTTCGGTGTCGGGCCGAGCTGCACCGGCGCCGACTGCAACGACGCCGACCCGGCCTGCACCGTGGATTGCTCGGACTTCGACAGCGACGGGCGCCCCGACTGCTCGGACCGCGACGACGACGACGACGGTCTGCCGGACGCCAACGAGGTCGTGATCGGCACCGACCCGAAGAACCCCGACACCGATGGCGATGGTCTGCTCGACGGCGAGGAGGTCAACAATTACGGTACCGATCCGAAGAACCCCGACACCGATGGTGATGGCCTCACCGATGGCGCGGAGGTCAAGAACTGGGGTACGAATCCCACCAACCCAGACACGGATGGCGAAGGCCTGAAGGACGGCGAGGAAGTGAACAGCACCCGGACGGATCCCACGAACCCCGACACCGACTTCGGTGGCGTCGACGACTTCACCGAGCACAACCGCGGCACGAACCCGGTCGACAACCCCGCGGACGACTTCGGCGCCGGGAAGTACCAGGGTTCTTCGGGCACCGGCTGCGCAGGCGCTGACGCTCCTCTCGGGATCGTCGCGGGTCTCCTCGGCATCGCGGGTCTGATGTTCACACGCCGCCGTCGCAGCTATGCGGCGCTCGGTCTCGGCCTCGCGCTCGCGACCGCTGCCGTCGGCCAGCAGGCCCACGCGCAGGAGGCCAAGCCCGGCTTCACGTTGAACCACTTCCTCTTGAAGCCCGGCTCGGACCGCATCTTCTCGGTCGAGGGCACTGAGGTCGCGCCGGCGTGGTCGCCATACGGTGGCGTATGGTTTCACTACCTGTCGAAGCCGCTCGTGTTCGTCTCGGGCGAAGGCGCGGCGCAGACCGAAGAGGTCGTGGTCGACTCGCTGATGCAGCTTCAGGTCGGTGTCGGCTTCGGCATCGCGGACCTGCTCGAGTTCGAGCTCATCGCGCCGATAACGCTCTCGTCCAAAGGTGACGACGCGCGCTTCGCCTCGATCAACGACGGCGGCATCGGCGACATCACGGTCCGCCTGCGCTGGGAGATCCTCGGCCGCAAGGATGGCGGCGACGGCTTTGGCCTGAACCTCGGCGTCGGCGTCGGGATCCCGTCCGGCAAGGAGGAGGCGGGCACCGGCGACGGTGGCGTGTCGGTCCAGCCGAAGCTCTCGCTGGCCTACATGGCGGGCCCGGTGCTCGTCGCGGCCAATGTTGGTGTCAACATCCGGACCGCCTCGGGCGCCTTCAGCAACCTCGACCTCGGCAGCGAGCTCTCGTATGGCCTCGGCCTCGAAGTGCGCCTCGCCGACCCGGTCGCGATCGGCCTCGAGCTGTTCGGCTCCTCGCAGCTCGACAACTTCTTCGCCGAGAAGTCGGAGACGCCGCTCGAGCTGGTCGGCGGCATCAAGGCGCGCATGCTGAAGGGCCTGCACCTCGAGGTCGGCGGCGGCACGGGCATCATGCCCGGCTACGGCGCGCCCGAGTTCCGCGTCTTCGTCGGCGCCCAGTGGGCCCCGTGGGGCGCGGGCGAGCCCGACACCGACGGCGACGGGATCTTGGACAGCAAGGACAAGTGCCCGCTCGAGCCGGAGGACAAGGACGGCTTCCAGGACCTCGACGGCTGCCCCGACCCCGACAACGATCAGGACGGCGTTCTCGACACGGTCGACCGCTGCCGCGACGTGCCCGAGGACATCGACGACTTCGAGGACAACGACGGCTGCCCCGACGAGGACAACGACAAGGACGGCCTGAAGGACCTCGAGGACAGCTGCCCCGACCAGCCCGAGGACAAGGACAGCTTCAAGGACGACGACGGCTGCCCCGACCCGGACAACGACGGCGACGGCATCCTCGACGTCGACGACAAGTGCATCGACGTGCCCGAGAACAAGAACGGCTACCAGGACAGCGACGGCTGCCCGGACGAGCCGCCGCTGGCGCGCATCGAAGGCTGCAAGATCATCATCGGCGAGAAGGTCTACTTCGATACCAACAAGGCGACGATCAAGGCCGTGTCGTTCCCGCTGCTCAACGAGGTCGCGCGCATCATCCGCGAGAACCCCGGCATCCAGCGCATCGACATCGAGGGTCACACCGACAGCGACGGCAGCGCCGCGTACAACCGCGGCCTCTCGGACAAGCGCGCCAAGAGTGTGCGCAAGTACCTGATCGGACAGGGTATTGCCGCGGGCAAGCTGACCGGCAAGGGCTACGGCGAGGACAAGCCCATCGCCGACAACACGACCCCCGAAGGCAAAGAGCAGAATCGCCGCGTCGAGTTCCTCGTGCGCGACGCGTCCTGCGGGAAGTAGTCGATGACCACACCAGCCGGTTCGCTCGCGCGGCCCGTGCCCCCGGTGATCTTCATCGGGCACGGGGCGCCGACGACCGCGTTGGACGTGATCAAGGGCGTGCCGTTTCGGGTGCTCGGCCAGACGATGCCGCGCCCGACCGCAATCCTGGCGGTCTCCGCGCACTGGGAGGCGGCGCCCGCAGCGATTGGCACCAGCGGCTCGCTGCCGTTGATCTACGACTTCTACGGCTTCCCCGAGGCGCTCTATCAGGTGCAGTACCCGGCGCCCGGTGCGCCCGAGCTGGCGCGGCAGGTCAAAGACGCGCTCGGCCCGGACACGCGTGAGGCGCCCCAGCGAGGGCTCGACCACGGCGTGTGGACGCCGCTGGTGCACATGTTCCCGGCGGCCGACATCCCGGTCCTGCAGGTGTCGCTGCCGACGCGCGATGGTCCGCGCGCCGTGTACGAGCTGGGGCACAAGCTCGCGCCGCTGCGCAGAGATGGCGTCCTCCTCTATGGGACCGGCAACATCACGCACAACCTGAGGCGCATGGCTCCCGACGGCACCCCGCCCGAAGGTTGGGCCAGCGACTACGATGCCTGGGTCGTGCACGCGCTCGCGCACAAGGACGTCGACGGCCTCATCGACGCCCCCTCCAAGAGTGCGGTCTATCGCCTGAACCACCCGACGCCCGACCACTGGCTGCCGTTCGTGTTCGCGCTCGGCGCGGGCGCGGACCTGCTCGACGAGGTCGCCTTCCCCGTCACGGGCTTCGAGTTTGGCAACCTGTCGCGGCGCGCAGTTTCGTTCGGGTAACTTAGGCGGTCATCTAAGCTTCTTGCGCGCATAGCGCAGCGCTTGCCTGACCGCGGTCAGAGGCGCGAGGCTGATCGCCCGTCGTGCTTGTTCGAGCGCGCCGCGGAGGTCGCCCTCAAGCCATGCGGTGCGGCCGGCCGCGAGGTGCGCGCGCGCGATCGTCTCGACGATCTCGTCGCTGCGGTGGACCGCCAGCGCTGCATAGGCGCCCTTCGCGGTCCACGCGAGCAGAGCCGGATCGGCGTCGTCGCCGTAGTGTGCGATCGCGAAGAAGGCCAGCGCCAGCCAGTGCGAGCGAACCGCCCTCGGCAGCTCGATCGCCTCGAGCATCGCGAGATCGAATTTGCCGTGGAACCCCGCGAGCGGATCGCGACCAGTCGCGCGTCGGCCGAGCGCGCTCGCGCGGGCCGCGAGCGCGTCGATCGCTTGTTGTACTCGGAACCGATGACTGACGTTGGCGCTATGGCGGCGGAAGTCCAGTAAGATATCGGGCAGGTTGGCGAGCGCGCCGTGCTCTTCCATGCGGAGCCACAGGTCGTAGTCTTCGGCCAGGGCGAAAGGCGGCCGATAGCCGCCCACCGCGAGGACCTCGCGGGTGCGCATGACGACCGTTGGATGCACCAGCACGCAGCCGAAGATCATCTTCGACTTCAGGTCGCTGGGCGCACACGGCAGTGGCGCGACGGGTCGCACCGTGCCGAATTCGTCCATGTAGCGCACGTTGCTGCCGACCACCGCGACGTGTGGATTGGCATCGAGGAACGCGACCTGGAGCGCCAGGCGCTCGGGCCACGCAATGTCGTCGCTGTCCATGCGCGCGATGAGTGGAGCACGCGCGAGCACCAGCCCGTCGTTGAGGGTGGCGGATAGTCCACGATGCGCCAATGCGTGCACCTGCACGCGGGGATCTCGGGCTGCGTAGCTTTTCGCGATGGCGAGCGAGTTGTCGCTCGACCCGTCGTCGAGGAGCAGGAGTTCGAAGTCGTCGAACGTCTGCGCAAGCATGCTGTCGACCGCGAGGGCGAGATAGCGCGCGCCGTTGTGGACCGGCAGCACGATGCTCACGCGCGGCGCTGACGTGTTCTGCATGTTCACCATGAAAGCCCCATCGTGACTTCCCATGCGTCGGGGATCGGCAGGTCCCACCGCATGGACCAGCGCGGCTCTAGCACCATGCCGAGCGCGCGGTCGAGCACTAGCGCGAGGCCGACCTGTGACTCGACGCCCCAGGCGAAGCCGCCAGGGAACGACCACCCCGGGATCGCGCGCACGCTCGCTCGCAGGCGCTGATCGCCGAGGGCCAACCCCGCCTCGATGAACAGGCCGGCGCCAAGGCGCAGGTCCGCGTCGCCGGCACTCCAGGTCGCTCCCTCGAAGGTGAGGCCGATGACCAGCAGGTCCGCGAAGTCGGGGCTAGCTAGCAGCGTGAGGTTCAGGCCACCCCGCACGCGCATCGCGAAGTCCAGATCGTCACGCGGGCGCGACAGCGTCTCCCCCGAGACATGGAAGCCCAGCCGCGACTTCAGCCAGCCGATCTGCGTCTCGGGTCCGAACGACCAGGTCGCTGAGTCGAAGATCACGACCCGCTCTTCCTCGAGCCGCACCTCGTCATTCGCGAACGACAGCGTGGTCTCGTTGCGCAGCACGGTGATGCGACCGCCACGCCGCAGCAGCACCTGGCGCGGTTCACCGGTCTGCTCTTCGAGCACGGCGAGCCGCAGGCGCAACAACATGCGATCTGACGACGCACCCGCGAGGTCACCGATCATTCCGAGCTGCAGCTCGCGCACGCGCGACCCCGACGGCAACAGCGCCATTGTCGGCAGCGGCAGGAAGCGGTCGTCTTCGTGCATCGGCAGGCGTGCGCGCAAGTCGAGGGCGGTGTCCAAGACCGTGCTCGTCGCGCCCGGATCGACCTTGCCGAGGCGCACATCGATGGCCCAGCTCTCGATGTCGATCAGCGCGTCGACGTAAGTCGCGAGCGCGTCGGCCTGCTCGCCGTCGAGCGCCTTGTGCGATACGCCGGTCGCTACCGCGGCGATGGCCTTGGTGCGCGTCGCGACGTCGCTCGTGCGCTGCCGATGGAGCGCTGCGAGCCCTGGGATTTCGCGTAAGCGCCCATGCATCAGCGCGGCGAGGCGCCCCTCGGCGACGGTCGCGCGCGTGAAGCGCGACGGCAGGATCGCCTTCGGGCGCGCTCGGCCCGCTGCGAGCAGCAAGCTGACGACCTCGTGCGGATGAGGCAGCGCGTCGGACCGCTCCGGCAGCTCGGGCAGCACCGACTGCATCAAATCGTAGGCGAGCGACGCGCAGTTCACGGACAGGAACGCATAGGGGATCGCGGTCTTCTGGGTCGCCTGCGAATAGACCTCGGCCAGCAGGTAGCGCAGCTCTTCGCGCGACAGCACCAGCTCGTAGAGCACCATGTCGCGCGCCTGTGCGATCCCGTAGCGGCGGTAGACCTCCCCCATCGCCTCGATCTTGAGGCCTGTCGTGAGGCCACCCGTCAGCCCCTTGAAGAGGTACCAGTCGATCTTGTTCGGGTTGTCGATCGCGGCGTACGAGAACACCGGCTCGAAGCTCTGACCGGTCACGCGCTCGGAGCCGGAGTGGCGAATCCGGAAGATGACGTGCCCCATGCTCGCCGAAGCGTCGGCCCAGCTCGGGGTGACGTAGACGACCTCGACCGCTTCGACGCGCTTCAGGTCGGCCCAGCGTTCGAAGGCCTGGCACTTGCCGGCTTCGAAGCGGGTCGGCCGAGGGATCAGATCCCGGGCCGCAAGGTAGCGTGCGCGCAGCGGAAAATCGCAGGAGAAGTGACGCTCGTCGAGCCACCCCAGCGCGACCGAGGCGGCGAAGTCGACCGCCGGATCCCGCCGCCCGCCCGGCACCGGATAGCGCAACAGCGACGCATCGGGTGCCGTGCCATCGAACGTCAGGAGCGTCTCGCCCGGCTCCGGCCAGTGCATGATCTTGCGCCAGGCACGCGAGTGACTGTGGCCGTCACGCCTATCCACCCGCTGGGCGAGCTCGGCGAGCCACGCGAGCTTGTCGACCTGATCGCTGGAACGCAGTGGCGGCGAGGGTCGCAGCACGCTCTGCAGGGGTGGCGTCAGCGTCGCGGCGACGCGCGTCAGCGGATCGGCAGGCGTCGGGGCGTCCGCCCGCGCGACCGAGGTCGCGAGCAGGACCAGCACGACGGATGCTTTGAGGTGCAAGGATTTCTTCAGCGCAGTGGCAACGGCAGCGCCAGCTCAGCCAGCGTCGTGAACGCCGGCAGCCCATGGTCCGAGGGCAGGGGCGGGTTGCCCGGGCGCACGGCGACGACCGCCTGCATCCCGGCGGCGATCGCGGCGCGCACCTCGTCGAGGTTGTCGCTGCCGAAGGTCACAGCGCGCGCCTCGACGCCGAGCGCCGCGGCGATGGCGGTATAGCTCGCGGCCTCTTTCTTGGGACCGGTGGTGGTGTCGAAGTAGCCCGAGATGAAGCGCCCGAGATCACCGGCCTCGGAGTAGCCGAAGATCAAGCGCTGTGCCTGCACGCTGCCCGACGAGTAGATGGCGACCCGTAGCCCGGCGGCGATCGCCTGCTCGAATGCGGCTGGCACATCGGCGTAGACATGCCCGCGGATCTCACCCCGCTCGTAGCCGACCTGCCAGATGAGGCCCTGGAGGATCTTGAGGCCGGTGTCCTTCACGTCGGCATGCATCAACGCCAGGGCCGCGGCCGCGGCGGCGATCGGGGAGTGCTTGCCGGCGCCGCCACCCAGGCGCGCGACGGCGTCCTGGATCGCGTCGTCGGCCCAGCGGTCGACCAACAAGCCGCTACCCGTGAAGGTCGCCTCGAGCGCCTTCTTCGCGAACGGGAACAGCACGTCGTAGACGAACGAGATCGACGTGGTCGTGCCTTCGATGTCGAGCAACAGCACCTTCACGAGGCATCTCCACGCATGGTGCCCAGCACCTCACCGAGCTTGCCGAGCGCCTCGGCCAGCACGTCCGGCGCGACGGTCGTGAAGCACACGCGCACCCACTTCTTGTAGGCGTCGCCCGACGACGCACCCGGCGTCAGCAGGATCCCCGCCTCGTCGAGGCAACGGTACAGGAACGGCGTCGCGTCCTCCGCGTCGGCCGGCAGCCAGCGCGTCACGTCGACGAACTGGAACGTTCCACCGGCTGGCGGCGGCACATCGAACGCGCGCGCAGTCGCGTAGGCCGCTTCTTTGTAGAGCTGCCGCGTCTCGGCCAGCCACGCATCGCCGTGGGTCAGCACCTTGGCCGCGCCGAGCTGCATCGGGCGCGCCGCGCAGTACACCTGGAAGGTCTGGGTCGCGCGGATGGCCTTCATCACCGCCAGCGGCCCATGCGCGTAGCCGATGCGCGCGCCCGCATAGCCATAGGCCTTGGACAGCGAGTGCACGACGATCGTGCGATCGAACAGGTCGTCTCGCGCCCACACCGGCTCGGGCGGGGCGTCACCAAACCAGAGGTCTTCGTAGACCTCGTCCGAGAACACCCACAGGTCGTGGCGCTTGGCGACCCGCGCGAACGCCGCCGCTTCGTCCGGGGTCAGCATGCCGCCGGTCGGGTTGTGCGGCGAGTTCATGTAGAGGGCGACCGTGCGCGGCGTGACCGCGGCCTCGAGCGTCGCCTCGAGATCGAAGCCCGGCTCGCGCAGCCGATGCCACAGCGGGACCTGCACCGGCACCGCCCCGCGCGACGCGATGATGCCGCGGATGAGCGGCCAGAACGGCGCCGGCAAGAGCACCTCGTCGCCGGGATCGAGCACCGTCTGCGCGACGATCGACATGCCCGACGTGGCACCCGACACGACGCACATCGCCTCGGGATCGATGACCCGACCCGAGCGCCCTTCGGCCTTCGCGCGGGCCGCCACGAGCAGCGCGGGCTCGCCCTGCACTGGGGCATACGTATGGAGGAGCGGCGTCTCGGCGAGCGTCTGATGCTCGGCGCGAGCCCCTTCCCACGGCTCACGCCAGGTGTCGCCGACGTGTAGCGGGTAGAGCGTGCCGGTGTGGTTTTTCGCGCGCTCGGCGAGCGCGGAGAAGACCCCGGACGAGAGCGAGTCGGTCGTGGGCGACGGTAGTGGGAAGCGAGGCATACGTGCAGGGTGTCGCACACCGCCGACCACCGGGTAAAGATGAGCCGCTGGCGAAAGGCGGACATCGGGATCGCCAGCGAAAGGCGCAGCCAGACAGGTGGCGCAGGGGCAGGTGCGCGACTATAGTCCGCGCCCGATGTCGAACACGCCCAAAGCCTTCACTCGTGCCGCTGGTATCCTCCTCCACCCTACGTGCCTGCCGTCGACGCATGGCATCGGCGATCTCGGCGACGGCGCCCGTCGCTTCATCGACTGGCTGTCCGATGCGGGCATGTCCCGCTGGCAGGTGTTGCCGCTGGTCCCGGCGGGTCCCGGCGACTCGCCGTACGCGACCCCGGCCGCGCTCGCCGGACATCCGCTGCTGGTTGATCTGCACGGGCTCGCGGAAGCGGGCCTCTTGTCGAGCGACGCGCTCAAGGCGCCGGCGTTCCCGGTCGACTGGTGCGACTTTCCGGCCGTCACCACGTTCAAGGAGGCGCGCCTCGCGACCGCCGCGACCGCCCTCTACCAGGGCAAGAACCCCGCCTGGAAGGCGGAGCTCGAGACCTTCGTGCATGCCAATCGCTGGGCGCGCGAGGCGGCCATCTTCCTCGCCATCCGCGAAGCCTATCAAGGTTACCCGTGGTGGAGCTGGGAGCCGGCCTTGCGCGATCGCGAGCCGCAGGCGCTGGCCGCGGCCGAGTCGAAGCACGCCGAGTCGATCGACCGCCACCTCGCGCGCTTCTTCTTCTTCGAGAAGCAGTGGCAGGCCCTTCGTGCGCACGCTCGCAACAAGGGCATCAGCATCATCGGCGACGTGCCGATCTACGTCGATCGCGACTCGGTCGACGTCTGGAGCAACCGCTCGCAGTTCCGCCTCGACGGCGCCGGCAACCCCCTCGCGGTGGCCGGCGTGCCGCCCGATTTCTTCTCTAAAACCGGGCAGTTCTGGGGCAATCCGCTGTACGACTGGGACCGCATGGCGGCGGACGGACATGCGTGGTGGGTCTCGCGCCTGGCGCGTGCGCTCGAGCAGGTCGACGTCGTGCGCCTCGATCACTTCCGGGGCTTCTCCGCCTATTGGGAGATCCCGGCGGACGCGAAGGACGCGAGCGCGGGCCACTGGGTACCCGGGCCCGGGCGTCGGCTCTTCGACGACCTCGCCAAGGCGCTCGGCCCGTTGCCGCTCATCGCCGAAGACCTCGGCGACATCGACGACGCGGTGCACGAGCTGCGCGACAGCCTCGCGCTACCGGGCATGCGCATCCTGCAGTTCGCCTTCGGCGAAGGCGCCGATCACCCGTTCCTGCCGCACAACCACACGGCGCGCTCGGTCGCTTACACCGCGACCCACGACAACGACACCACGCTCGGCTGGTGGCAGTCGACAAGCGAAGCGGTCCGCGATCACGCCCGCCGCTACGTCGCGGTCTCCGGTCATGACATCGTTTGGGACCTCATGCGCGCGACCTTCGAGTCGGTCGCCGACCTCGCGGTCGTGCCGCTCCAGGATGTCCTCTGCCTCGATGGCGGAAGCCGCATGAACACGCCCTCAGTCGCCGAAGGCAACTGGCGCTGGCGCGTGCGCATGGCCGCGTTCAACCCCTCGTTGGCCGTGCGCCTGCGCGAGATCTCGACCCTCTACGGGCGCACCGCACCTCTTGCCAAGACTCGCTGAACGATCCGCGCAGCGCGAACGCACGCGAAGCCACTGACACTTTCGTCAACGCGAAGCCACTGACACTTTCGTCAACGCGAAGCCACTGACACTTTCGTCAACGCGAAGCCACTGACACCTTCGTCAACGGGAAGCCACGACACCTTCGTCAACGCGAAGCCACCGACACCTTCGTCAACGCGAAGCACCGACACCTTCGTCAACGCGAAGCCACGACACCTTCGTCAACGCGAAGCCACGACCACCTCCGCGACACGAGAGCCTGTCGTAGCGGCCGAGCTTGCTCGGCCGAGCGTTGCCAACGACGAATTCCACGGGAGTGTTGTCCGCGCTCGCCCGCTTGAAGCGGTGCTCGACATCGCCAAGCGGCCTGCTTTGCGTTATGCGCGCTGCGCGACCCACAGCCCCTGAGAGGTTCTATCTTGCGCTTTCCGCTGACCGTGTCCGCCGCGCTCTCGCTCGTCGCGGCTGCGCTCGCTCCACGCGCCAGCGCCGCCGACCCCCTAGCGGAACCGCTCCCGACCGGCCTCTGGGAGCTCGCGGCGACGCACAAGGCACCTTTCGAGATGCGTATGCTCGAGCCGCTCGCGGGTGTGCTCGTGATGAGTGACATGACCGGCTCACTGGTGGCCATCCGGCCGGACAGTGGCCTCGTTGTCTGGACACGCAAGGTGCCGGCGATCGAGACGATGTCCGGTGTGTGGCCGCTCGCGACCGCCGATGGTGGCATCGTGTTGGCGGCCGGCGACAGTCTGGCGGCCTTTCGCGCTGACGTCGGCTCGCGCCTGTGGGAGCGCGATCTCGGCTGCCAGTTGAACGGCTGCCAGACGCGCGTCGTGCACGCCTCGGTGCCCGACGGCGGCAAGGAGCCGATGTTGTTCCTGGCGGCGGGCGGCATCGTCCAGTCGGAGCTCGTGCGCCTCGACCCGGTGACTGGTGCCCCGATGTGGCGCCGGGCCGCGACCGTCGCGCACCCCAAGCGGGTGCTTGCCACGCGTGACCTGCTGGTCTCGGAGGACTCGCTCGATCCGTACACGGTGCGCTTTTTCCATCCTGCCGACGGGCGTGTGCTCGGCGTGTGGCAGCCGGTCAGTGGCGGTGTGCCGAAGCCGGTGTCGGACCTCATCCTGCTGCCCGATGGGCGCACCATCGCGGTTGACCTGCGGCCGAGCGATGGCCTCGCGCTGGTCACTGTGCTGTCGTCGTCTGGCGGCGAGATCACCGAGCGTCAGCTCAAGCGACCGGCCCAGGTCATCAACTCTGCGGTGCTCGCGGGTCGCGTCGACGATGGCCTGGCGATCTTCACGCCCGACCCCGGCGCCGGCCTCGCCTACGTCACGACGATGCTGCTCGACGAGCCGTACAGCGCGCGCACCGAGCAGGTGAAGAGCTGGGCCGAGCCCCTTCGCCTCGCCGGCCGCTGGGCCTTCGCGCCGAGCGTGCGTGCACCCGGCGCCGTCTGGAGCGCGACCGGCACGGGACGCTGGTCGCGCGAGGTCGCCGGCATCGACGCCGGCCCTGGCCGCACGCGCACGTTCTCCGCGGGTGGTCGGCTCGTGTTGGTCGACCTCGGCGACGCCAAGTCGAAGTCGCAGGCGCTCGCGACCGTCGATGGGGCCGGACGCCTGCATGGCATCGGCGCTCCCGAGCTCGGCCAGGGTACGATCGATCGTGCGCTGGTGATCGGCGACGACGTCATCCTGACGCGTGGCAAGCAGCTCTTCCGGATGGTGCTTGTGCCCTGGGCGGACGCGGTGACGAAGCTGCGCGCGGCGCGCGGGCAAGGGGCTGACGTCTCGCCGTTCCTGCAGCGCTTGAATCGTTTTGGCCCGGCTGCCAAGGCGTTGTCTGAAGCGGTGCGTGGCCGCGAGACACCGCCCGGGCCTGACACCAATCCGACCCCGATCCCGCCGAGCGACTCGTCCGCGCCGTCGCTCTCGACCGAGGACATTGCGCTCGTGTCGGCGCTACGCGAGTCGTGGTTCACCAATTCTGTCGACACGTTGCAGGGCATGACCGCCCTCGTCGAGCAGGCGCCGGAGAGGTCGCCGCGCCGCCATGCGCTGCTCGAGGCGTTCTCGACTCTGCTGCTCGATCTGGTGCTGGCACCGGGGATCGTGCCGCGTGGCGAGGACACCGCCGCGAGCCTCACAGCGCTCGCTCGTTCGTTCGAGTGGGAGACGCAGGCGCTGCCGCCGAGTCGCTCCGCGGCCGCCATCTATGCGGCGCTCATGGCGCTCACGGACGAGGCGTTGGCGGGTGCCGACCTGCTCTCGCGGGCGGGCAACGATCCGCTCTTGAACGAGGCGCGCCTCGAGCTCTCGCGGCGTGCGCTGTACCTCTTGCGCAAGAGCGCGGGCCCGTTGAAGACCGACACGTCGCGCTCGATGTTGGTGTCCGCGCTGCGCTTCTTCCGCCACCTCGAGGGGCTGGTCGGGGGCGAGCTCGCGGCCGTGACCGCGCTGCTCGACCAGGTCGCCGCCAACGATGTCGACGCGACACGCACGCTCGAGGCGACCCTCGCGCGCGCCGAAGGTCCCAACGCCGCGCGCAAGGCGACCGGCCCGGCGCTGTGCCAGCTCGCCTGCGAGGCGACCGTCGCCATCTGCGGCGGGGTAAGCGATGGCGCGAGCGCCTGTCAGAGTCGCTGTGAGAAGACGGGCGCCGTGCGCATGGCGGTGGCCGCCCGGCCGACGGTCGATGCCCACTGGTATTGCCACTGACGAGTCGCCGAAGTGCTTGCGAGCTACTGGCCTATCGGTCAGGCTGCCGCGGTGAAAGCCATCCTCGTGTCGCTGCTCTGTCTCGCTTCGTCCGCCTGCGAAGTCGCCCCGCTGTCCCCGCTCCATGACGTCGAGCCGCGAGACTCTCGTGCCGAGGTCGACGCGAGCGATGGCACGGTCGACACCCGCGGCGATGTCACCGCGGTCGATGTCGCCGAGACGGTCGACGAGACGGTCGACAGCGACGGCGCGCCTGACTCGAACGACGTGAGCGAGCCCGACGAGGGCCCTGACAGCACACCGCTCGACGGCACGGATACCGCCGGCGACAGCGCCGAAATAGAGCTGGAAGGGTTCGAAGATGCTGTCGAAAGCGATTCGACGCCGGAGGTGGTCGAGACGCTCGACGACGCCAGCGACACCAGCGCCGACGACACCGGATCCGACACCCAGCTGGACACGCTGCCCGACGTCAGCGAAGAGACCGCCGAGGTCAACGACGCGAGTGAGATCAGCGACACCACCTCGTCAGACGTAAGCGACATCACGCTGAGCGACACGAGCCTGGCATGCGGCACCCTGTTCACGACGTACGTCCCCGACCCCTCGCCGCACGTCGCGACCTGCAGCGAAGTGACTTATATGAGCAACCCGCCGACCTCGGGCCCGCACTACCCGATCTGGGCCGCGTTCACGTCGTACACCAACCCCGTCAACCCGGGCTTCCTCGTCCACAGCATGGAGCATGGCGCGGTCGTCATCCAATACCGCTGCGACGACATCTCGTGCGACGCGGAGCTCCTCCAGCTCGCGACCTTCCTCGCCGCGCGCCCGGTCGACCCCTTGTGTGTCGAGCCTGTGCGCGCGCGCTTCGTGGTCACACCGAGCGTCACCATCGGCGCCCGCTTCGCGGTCAGCGCGTGGGGCGCTTCGCTCACGTCGGACTGCTTCGACTTCGAAGCGCTCGGGTCGTTCATCGACAACTTCTATGCGAAGGCGCCTGAGGACTTTTGTTCGCCAGGTGTCGACCTCGACACGATCGAATCAGGCAGCGCTCTCTACTGCCCTCCCATTTCGCTTCAGTAGTTGACGGCCTCGCGCGGCCAGCGTGCAAGCAGGCGAGTTGGTTCGTCTTCGACTCACCGAACGTCGCCAGCTCGACACTTTCGCGCTCGGAATTCGATCGCGTGACGCGCGGGGCCGTCGTCGCTCGCTCCTCGCCGACCGACAAGGTCGGCGTCGTCGCGGCTGGCCGCGCGCGCCCCGCATGGCGAATTCGCCGTTGCCTTCGGCCGCCTTTGCCGAACTAGCCCAGCTCACGAGTGTCGAACACGAGCGCACCGTCGCGCGCATCCAGCACCACCACCGTGCCGTCCGCGATTTCGCCCCCGACCAGCTTGCGCCCGAGCGCTGTCTCGACGTGCCGCTGGATGTAGCGCTTGAGGGGACGGGCACCGTAGACCGGGTCGTAGCCGGCGGCCGCGACGAGATCGAGCGCCGCCTCGGTCGGCTCGAAGCTGATCTGGCGATCGGCCAGGCGCTTCTGCAGGCCCTTCAGCTGGAGCGCCACAATGCGCTTGATCTCCGCCCGGGTGAGCGGCAGGAACAGCGCTATTTCGTCGACACGATTGAGGAATTCCGGTCGGAATGCGCGCCGCAATTCGCCCATCACCGCTTCGCGGGTGCCCTCATCGATGACGCCCTCGTTGCTCATACCGTCGAGCAGGAGCGGCGACCCGATGTTCGAGGTCATGATGATGACCGTGTTCTTGAAGCTCACCGTGCGGCCTTGGCCGTCGGTGAGGCGGCCATCGTCGAGGACCTGGAGCAGCACGTTGAACACATCCGGGTGCGCCTTCTCGATCTCGTCGAGCAGCACCACCGAGTAGGGCTTCCTGCGCACGGCTTCGGTGAGCTGGCCGCCCTGGTCGTAGCCGACGTAGCCCGGCGGCGCGCCGATGAGGCGCGAGACCGCGTGCTTTTCCATGTACTCGCTCATGTCGATGCGGATGATGTTGTCTTCAGAGTCGAACATCGCCTCGGCCAGCGCGCGCGCGAGCTCCGTCTTGCCGACGCCGGTCGGTCCGAGGAACAGGAAGCTGCCGATCGGACGCTTCGGGTCCTTGAGTCCCGAGCGTGCCCGCAAGACCGCGTCACCGATCGCCTGGACCGCCTCTTCCTGGCCGATGACGCGCTTGTGCAGGAGTTCGGGCAGCGCCAGCAGCTTCTCGCGCTCGCCCTCGAGGAGCTTGTTGACCGGGATGCCGGTCCAGCGCGACACGACCGCCGCGATGTCCTCCTCGTCGACCGCCTGCTTCAAGAGGGCGGTCGTGCCCTGGTTCTTCTTGAGCGCCTCCTCGGCCGCGGTGATCTTCGCCTCGACCGCGGGGATGTCCGAGTACTTGAGCTTCGCCGCCTCGTTGAGGTTGTAGCTCCGCTGTGCCTCGTCGATCTTCACCTGCAGCTTCTGGAGCTCTTCCTTGAGCGCGGAGATGCCCTCGATGTGCGACTTCTCGTCCTCGTAGCGCGACCTCAGGGCCCGCGCTGTCTCGCGCACGTCGGCGAGCTCACCCTGCAGCGACTGCAGGCGCAGGCTCGAGGCCGCGTCCCGCTCTTTCAGGAGCGACTGCTCCTCGATCTCGAGCTGCAGGATGCGGCGCGTCGCCTGCTCGAGCTCGACCGGCATCGACGTGATCTCGGCGTGGATGCCCGCTGCTGCTTCGTCGATGAGGTCGATCGCCTTGTCGGGCAGGAAGCGGTCGGCGATGTAGCGGTCGGACAGGACCGCCGCCGCGACCAGGGCGCGGTCGCGGATCTGGACCTTGTGATGGACCTCGAACATCTCCTTGATGCCACGCAGGATGGACACCGTGTCCTCGACCGAAGCGGCGGACACGAGGACCGGCTGGAAGCGTCGCTCGAGGGCTTTGTCCTTCTCGATGTACTTCCGATACTCCTCGAGGGTGGTCGCGCCGATGCAGTGCAGCTCGCCGCGCGCGAGCATCGGCTTCAACAGGTTGCTCGCGTCCATCGCGCCCTCGGCCGCACCCGCGCCGACGATCGTGTGGAGCTCGTCGATGAACAGGATGACGCGGCCCTGGGCGTCGTGGACCTCTTTCAGGACCGCCTTGAGGCGCTCCTCGAACTCGCCGCGATACTTCGCGCCAGCGATGAGCAGGCCCATGTCGAGCGCGACCAGCGACTTGTCCTTGAGCGCGTCGGGCACGTCACCACGCACGATGCGCTGCGCGAGGCCTTCGGCGATGGCGGTCTTGCCGACGCCCGGCTCACCGATGAGGACCGGGTTGTTCTTGGTGCGGCGCGACAGGATGCGAACGACGCGACGGATCTCCTCGTCGCGTCCGATGACCGGCGAGAGCTTGCCTTCCTTGGCCTCCTGCACGAGGTCGCGACCGTACTTGAGGAGCGCCTCGTAGGTCTGCTCCGGAGTGGCCGAGGTCACGCGCTGACCGCCGCGTAAGGCCTTCACCGCCTGGCGCAGGCGATCCTGGGTGATGTTGAACGACTCCAAGAGCTTGCGCGAGGGTGTGCGCGCCGACCCGGTCAGGAACGCGACCAGCGCGTGCTCGATCGACACGTACTCGTCCTTCATCTTCTCGGCCTCGTCGGCCGCGCGTACCAACAGCTCGTTCAAGTCGCGGGTGACCGCTATCTGACCAGGCGGCACGCCGGGGCCGCGCACGCTCGGGACCGCACCCAGGAGCTTTTCGACCTCGGCCGCAAGTACGGTCGGCTCCAGGTTGAGCTTCGCGACGATGCGCGGCGCCAGTCCGTTTTCTTGTTCCAGCATCGCGAGCAGGAGATGCGGCTCGTCGGCCATCTGGTGGCCGCGCTTTACCGCGATGACTTGCGCCTGGGACAGGGCCTCACGGGTCTTCTCGGTGGCTTTGTTCAGGTCCATGTCGTTGTTTCTCCAGCACCTTGCCCAGAGAGAGCGGGTGCGTTACGTATGCCGGTCTCGCGCGGCGCGGGCGTTCGGCGCCGCAACCCGACGGGATGTCCGTAAGGGGCGCTGATTCGCGACGTTGACGCGGACCGGGATGACGAACGCAGTAGAAGCACATGGTGCTTCGAGGCAAGCATGGCGACGAGGAAGGAATCTGGCGGTGCGAAGGCGGTCCCCGCAGTCAAGAAGGCTTCGGTCAAGCCTGCTGTGGAGCCTGCGGCTGCCCGCAAGTCGGGCGTATCGCCTTCGGCTGCCGTCGCCGGCAAGCCGGGCATATCGCCTTCGGCTGCCGGTGCCGGCAAGCCGGGCGTATCGCCTTCGGCTGCCGTCGCCGGCAAGCCGCGCGCGAAAGCGACGCGCAAGGCAGAGCCCGTCGAGGAAGTCGAGTCCAGGGTCGACGACGAGCCCGAGGTCGCGGCCGAGCTGTTGACCGGCAGCGCTGCGGACGACGACGAGTCGAGCGATGTCGAGGCCGAACTCGATGCGGAGATCGAAGTCGACCGCGGCGATGCCGATGGTGACCTCGACCTCGAGGACATCCCAGAGCTCGCGCCGAAGAAGCGCAACCTCCCTGCGACGGCGAGCGCGGGCCTGCCCGAGTCGTTGTCGGCGCTCAACATCTACCTCGCGCGCTTGAAGTCGGTCGAGATCCTGCCCATCGAGGAGCAGGCGCAGCTCGCGGCCGAGTACCAGCGCTCGGGGGACAAGGAATCGGCGGCGCGTCTGGTCGCCTCCAACCTGCGGTTGGTGGTCAAGATCGCGTTCCAGTTCCGGCGCCAATGGGCGGACGTGATGGACCTCATCGCCGAGGGCAACCTCGGCCTGGCTGAGGCGATCCGCAAGTTCGACGCGACCCGCGGGATCCCGTTCCCGAGCTACGCGCGCTTCTGGATTCGCGCGCGCATCCTGGCCTTCATCCAGGAGAACAAGCACCTCATCCACGCCGGCTCACGCGCCGCGCGAAAGCTGTTCTGGCGGCTCGAGCGCGAGCGACGCCAGCTCATCTCCGAAGGCTCCGAGCCGACCCCGCTCTTGCTCGCCGAGCGCGTCGGCGTTCGAGAGGAAGACATCCGCGAGCTGGCGCCGATCCTCGATCAGCGCCCGGTGTCGATGGACACACCGGTGCATGGCGATGAAGACGGCCGCACGCGCGGTGAGACGATGTGGGACCCGAACGCGGGCGACCCCGAATCGGACGTCGGCGGCGGCGAGATCCAGGGTACGCTGAGAAAGGTGTTCGCCGAGTATCGCGAGACGCTCGACGTGCGTGAGCGCGCGATCTGGGACCTGCGCCTGCAGAGCGAAGAGCCGGTTCGCCTCGAAGACCTCGGCGACCAGTTCGGCGTCAGCAAGGAGCGCGTTCGTCAGCTCGAGGTGCGGATCAAGTCGCGCCTCAAGGACTTCGTGCAGAAGCGCCTCGGCAACGACGTGATCGTCGAGGCCCTCCACTGAAGCAGTGAGGTGCTTGGCACGGGGCCAGCGTTTGCGTCCGATGGTTCTCCTTCGGCCGAGGCCGAGTGCACTTGCGCCTTGGTGGATTGAAGCATGAGCCGTGGTCGAGCTGTCGTTGCGATTGACCTGTCGATCGGGCACGATACGCGCGCTTCAAACGGGGATGCACACGTGAACCGTCGCTGTCTCGCTGTCGCGATTCTCATCGCGCTCTCGTCCTTCACGGCGTCGCGCCATGCGTACGCGGGTGCCTTCTACCTGCCGGAGCGTGGGGCGCGCGCGCTGTCGCTCGGCGGCGCGTTCATCGCGGGGGCCGATGACTTGAACGCCCAGTGGCTCAACCCGGCGGCGCTCACGCGCTTGTCGAATGGGCTGTCGCTCTACCTCGACGTGGGCCTCATCTTCTCCGACCAGAGCTTCCTGCGGCAGGACGATCCCGAGGTCATGCGCAAGGACCCGGAGTACGCCAACGGGTTTCCAACCGTGCACGACCAGGGCCCGCCGTTTCCCGACCCCTCGTTCGCCATCGCGTCCGACTTCGGGCTCGAAGACTTCGTGTTCTGCCTCGGCGCCTATGGTCCCTATGCCGGCACCAACGAGTGGCCCGAGGATGGACCTCAGCGCTACTCGCTCGTGAACCTGTCGGCGCTCGAGTTCTTCATCCAGTTCTCGGCCGCCTGGCGGCCATCGAAATACATCGCGGTCGGCATCGGCCTGCAGTGGGTCGTCACGGCGATCAAGCAGCGCCTCGTGATCTCGGCCTATCCCGGCGTCTTCGGCTGGCCCGAGCAGCGCGATCTCGACACGCTCGCCGAGGTCGACGTCACCGACTCGTTCTCGCCGTCTGGCAATATCGGGCTCCTCATCACGCCAACGACCGGCTTTGACATCGGACTCTCCGCGCAGCTCCCCGTGTCGGCCGCGGCCAAGGGCAAGCTCGCCGTCAACAAGCCCAGCCACTACTACTTCTCGGACGTCGAGATCCAGGGCGACCAGATCAACGTCGGCCTCGACTTCCCGTTGATCCTCAGACTTGGCCTGCGGGTCTACGATGACCAGCTCTGGTCGCTCGAGCTCGCCAGTGTCTACGAGATGTGGAGCGCGCTCGACGCGATCCCGGTGACGCCTGGCGGCGACGGCATCGCGTTCGTCAATGTGCCGGGGATCGGCACCTACCACGTCAAGCCGTTCTCGATCGAACAGCGCTACGAGGACGTCATCTCGCTCCGCCTGGGTGGCTGGTGGGCGCCGGGCAAGGGCGACTTTACTGTGCGCGCTGGCTTCTTCTACGAGTCGGGTGCGCCACCGGACCAAACCTTGACCGTGCTCGACATCGATGGCGACAAGATCGGCATCACGCTGGGCGGCACCGTGCGGCTCGGCAATTATCAAATCGACCTGAGCGCCGCCTACATCGACACCTTCCAGCGCGCCGTACCCAACTCGGACAAGACCCAGGTCAACCCGATCTACGACGCCAACGACACACCATACGCCGACACCGAGCCGAGCTACGTCGGCAACGGCACCTACTCGGCCACCAACTTCATCCTCGCCACCACGTTCAGCGCGGGGTTCTGAAAATGCTTGCACGTCATAGCTTCTCCGTTCTTCTCGCCATCATCGCGGCACCCATCATCGGCGCCTGCGGCGACCCGTTCCCGGCCAAGCCCGTCTACACGTACGGCGACTTCGGCACCGAGGTGTACGCTCTGCTGCACGACGAGTTCCTGTGGTCGGGCACCGCGGCCGAGGGCACCGCGCGCGCGACGGCGTTCACGACCCACCAGCCGGACGTCGTGTGGGCGCTCAACACGCTGACCCAGGGCAAGGTCCAGCACGGGATGATCCCGCTATTAGAGGAGTTCCTGCCGCTCTACGCCGACAAGGCGGATGGCAAGGCGGGGGCGCTGCCGACGATGACCCGTGACCTCGCGGGGATCCTGGACGACCTGGTCGCGGACGACGGCGTGCTCGAGGCAGTCTCGCGTCTCGGGACCGCGCCAGAGGCGAACCCGAACGCGATCACCCACCTGCTCGGTAGTGTCGCCCGGCATCCGATCCAGCTGCTCGATCGCATGGTCGACATGACGCTCGACCTCGAGCCCGAGCTGACCGAGCTCTTCAAGTACCTCTACCGCAAGCTGCCGACCCTCGAGGAAGGCTACATCGTGCGCGGCGACCAGAAGACGTTCCTGCAGCGCCTGCTCGGCGTGTCGGTCGACGTAACGACCGAGCCCATCGGCCCGCCGGTGTATTCGGCGCGCATCGACGGGCGCGGCACGCCAGTCGTCAACCGCTTGCCCAACGGCCAGTTCCCGGCGCCGTTCGTCGACAACAACGGCGATGGCCTGGTCGACATCGACGCGTACTCGCGCCCGCTCGACGGCAACGGTCAGGCCATCGACATGCCGACCTTCGCGTACCAGCCCAAGGCGGGCGAGACGCGTGACCAGCTCGGCCGCGCGATCATCGAGACCACGCTGGTCTACGACTACTTCGACCTGCGCCAGTCGCTCATCGCGTTCCTGATGCGCGATGGTCGCCAGCTCATCGCCGATGGCGTGCACTTCGACCTCTTCACCGCCTTCGATGCGTTGCTCGGTGGGCGCGTAAATCGCTCGGACGCGGACGGGATCTACACCGGCTTCTATGTCGAGGACGCGCCTCTGCTCGACCTCGTCTACGTGCTCAACGAGCTGCGTCGCTACGACCATCTGGTGCCGCTCATCCGCGCCGTCCAGCAGCTGGTGGTCGAGCGCGAGTTCCTGTTCCGCCAGATCTTCATGGACGTCGCCAAGGTGCGCGCCATCTTCCATGACGCGCCGTCGCTGGCCCCCGGCAACGCCTGCATGGAGGACATGCACCCGGTGCTGGCGCGCATCGCCAAGGCGGGCGGTCTCCGCGACCTGTTCCGCGCCTCGCGCGAGGCCGGCACCGACGGACTGTGGGACGCGATGGTGCGCATGATGGGCAACACCGGCATGAACCTGCCGTTCGACATGAGCTTGCTCGAGACGCCGGCCGACGTCGACCTCCTGAGCTTCACCAACCCGACCAACTGGAGCACGCCCGACACCGAGGATGCGCAGCGCAGCTGGCTCCAGAAGGCCGCGTATCTCATCGCGGATACGAAGAACACGGGCTACAACATGAAGCTGTTCGACATCGTCGAGGTCGACGAGATCTCGATCACCAAGGACATGGCGCACCTCTACATCACGTCGATCGCCGACCAGGCGGTGCTCGACCTGACGCCCGACTTCCTCGAGCAGGCAGCCATCCAGCTCGCGCCCGAGTTCGACGACGTCAACCTGCAGGCGGTCGAGCTGAACCTCTATATGAACCACAACCAGACGGCGACCGGGAACCCGGTCGGGCGTCAGGGGATCCAGATCCGCAACCTGTATGGGCCGGCGCTCCTCGCGCTGCAGACCAGCGGCAATCTGGTGGCACTCAGGCCGTGGGTCACGCGCCTCGTCAATCGTGGGCTGGCCGACGATTTCGTCAACCTGTTCGACGTGTTGGCGCACCACTACAGCGAGACGAAGTCGAACGCGAACGGCTTCGTCTCCGAGGGCACCGGCTTTCGCAAGCTCGAGCCGTACCTCATCAGGGTCTTCAAGGAGACCGACTTCGGCGAGCACTTCCTGACGATGGCGGCGTGGGCCGACCAGGCGACCTACGTGGTCGACGGACAGAACTACAACGTCGCCGACGAGCTCGACCGCTTCCTCGTCTGGATGCTCGACTCGCAGTCGGGTATCGCCAAGCGCAATGGCGACACGACCGTGCCGTCACGACGTGGCGGCGTCATCGAGCAGCCGTCGCGCTTCCAGGTCCTGATGGACGCCTTCGACCGCATCGACACCGCGCTCACGGCCGACCCGGCGGCGCGCGCGGCGTGGGACAACGTCGACCTGCTCGGCATGTTCATGGACCTCGATGGCAACGGTGAGCTGAAGAACCAGCACGCGCTCGAGGTGATGGTGAAGCTCATGCCGATCCTCGCGGACGAGGCGGCGCAGGCGGTGAACGAGCCCGACTGGAACGACAGCCTCGAGACGCTGGTGCCCGACCTCTCGGAGGCGATGGGCAGCCGCGGGTTCACGGCGCTGGTCGACATGATGCGCAAGATCAAGGACACGCCGCGCCATCACGCGTTCGTCGACGAGCTCCTGAACGCGAACATGGCGGAGACGCCAGCGGCCGAAGACCAGGACCTGATGGGCGCGGGCCTGAAGGTGCTGGCGACGGTCGGGCAGATTCGCCTGCCGATCGACGCGGGCACGCGCATCCTGCACTTCGTCGGGCGCCTGCTCGACCCGGCCAAGCGGCGCGTGCTGAACCAGATGGAGACGCTGCGTGACATGCGCGCCTTCGACAAGGACCGCGTGACCAGCGACCTGGCGGTCAACATGTTCGTCGAGCCCGAGGTCGGCCACACCCCGATCGGCGCCATCCTCGACGCGATGAAGGCCGGGCTGCGGCCCGACCCGAGCGTGAGCACGCCCTTCGAGGCCAGCGACCTGAAGGTCGTGTTCTCGAAGATGGCGAGCTGGCTGCGCGACGACGAGAAGGGCATGGAGCAACTCTACCAGGTCATCAAGTCGCGCTGACGCTTGAGTCGCGCGCGCAGGCGGTGATAGCTTCCGCGCTTCTTCCCCCCGGAGCCCGCGTGAAGCACTCGTCCCTCATCGCTCTCATCGGCGCTACTGGTGCACTCGCGGGCTGCTCCGATCCCGGCGGCGGCGGCAACGGCATCATCATCCCCGACGGTGTCGTCTTCGGCGACGCGGGCGACACCGGTAGCCCCGCCGATGGCATCGTCGCCGACAGTATCAGCGATGTGACGACGCCGAACGATGGCACCACGTTGCCCGACGGCGACACGACCGCGACCAACCCGCCCGAGACGTTCGTGCCCGACACGAGCCCTGGCACGTGCACGCCGGGCGACCTCTCGTGCGGCGGCGCGGCGGTCGTACGTTGCAACGCCGACGGCACCACCAGGTCTCTCGACCACGCGTGCGACGAAGGCCAGGTGTGCGCCGACGGGCAGTGCCTCGCGTGCTACCCCTCGCAGCGCCGTTGCACCGCGGCCGGCGCGGTTGAGTCGTGCAGCGACCAGGGCAGCTGGAGCGTCACGCAGGACTGCCAGAGCGAAGGCCTCACCTGCCTCGCGGGCACGTGTCAGTCGCCGTGCGTGCGCGACCCGAAGAGCAACTCGAACTCGGGTTGCGACTACTGGGCCGTCGACATGGACAACCACGTGCTGGCGCAGAACGGGCCGTATGCGATCATCGTGTCGAACCTGTCCGAGCAGAAAGCCAAGGTGAAGATCACCCGCAAGGACAGCGCTGCGGCCCAGCCCACGACGGTGGTCGAGCGTGAGGTCGAGTCGGGGCAGCTCTCGATCTTCGACCTGCCCAATCGCAACATGGGCAGCGCCGGCGTCTTCTGGACGGCCTATCGCGTCGAGTCGACCGCGCCGATCGTCGCCTATCAGTTCAACCCGCTCGACAACGTCGACGTGTTCTCGAACGACGCTTCGCTGCTCATCCCGTCGAACACGTTCGGCAAGGAGTACTTCGTCGTGAGCCGCTCCGAGCTGCTCGGGCAGGGCGTCGCTGTGGAGTCGACGCTGCCCTATCGCGGTGAGGTCGACGTGGTCGCGGCGGCCGCCCAGACCAACGTGACGATCGTGCCGACCTGCCAGACGCAGGCGGGCGCCAACATGCCGACGATGATGCCCGGGCAGAGCTACACGTACGCGCTCGAGCCGTATCAGGTGCTCAACGTGAAGAGCAACCAGGTCGGCGGTGACCTCACGGGCACGCTGGTCACGGCCGACAAGCCCATCGCGGTCTTCAGTGGCCACGAGGCGGCGCTGTCGTCGACCACGTGCTGCGCCGACCACCTCGAGCATCAGATGTTCCCGGTGTCGACCTGGGGCACGACCTACATCGCGTCCAAGTCGAAGGTGCGCCAGGCCGAGTCGGACTACTGGCGCATCCTCGCCTCAGCGGATGGCACCACGGTCAGCTTCGCGCCCGCGGTCGCCTCGTCTCGCCAGTTGCGTCGCGGCGAGTGGTTCGAGTTCGCGACCACCCAGGACTTCGTCATCACCGCGGACAAGCCCATCTCGGTCGCGCAGACGCTCGCCAGCTCGGGCGAGGTGGTCGTGCCACCGGCCTACTCGGACTGCACGCAGTCCGGCACGTGCGCGGTGGGCTACAGCTGCGAGCTCTATGACCCGTTCGACATCTTCAGCAGTTACTCGATCTGCTACCCGCCATCCTGCACGGTGGGCTCCTCGACCTGCCCGGCGGGCCACGTTTGCACGGCCTTCGACAACGGCTATTCAGCCTGCACCGCGGTCGGTGATCCGACGCTGATCATGCTCCCGCCCACCAAGCAGTTCCGTAATGATTACGTGTTCTTGTCGCCGAACAAGTATGCCCAGGACTACATCAACATCATCGCGCCGAGCGACACGTCGGTGACGCTCGACGGCATCATCGTGCCGCCCGGCAACTTCACCACGATCAGCGGATCCAACTGGAAGGTCGCGCGCGTCTCGGTCGCGGACGGCACCCACAGCGTCACCGCGAACCAGCCGATCAGCGTCATCGCGTACGGCTACGATCGCGACGTCTCGTACGGCTATGCGGCGGGCCTGAACCTCGTGGAGGAGTGACATGCCGCGTGGTGCCTCGCTCACCGCCGAGGCGGTCTGTTTCTTTCGCGCGGTCGAGACGGCGCGGCCCGAGGCCGAGCGCATCCTGAACGATCCCTTCGCCGCGCGCTTGTTGCCACGCGCGTGGCGACCGTTCGTCGCCAACCCGCTGGTTCAGCTCGGGTTGCGCGGGCGCTTGCCGCTCGGGCCAGGTGCCCTGCAAGCATTCGTCGCCGCGCGCCATCGCTGGATGGACGACGCGCTGAGCGACTTCCTCGCCGACGGTGGCGAGCAGGTCGTGATCCTCGGCGCCGGCTACGACTCGCGCGCGCTGCGCTTTGCCGGACAACTGGCAGGTCGACCGATCGTCGAGGTCGACTTCCCGGCGACCCAGCAGCGGAAGCAGGCGCTCATAGCGGCGCGGCTGCCCGAGGCGAAGAGTGCCGCCACCTACCTGCCGATCGACTTCGAGAGGCACACCCTCGAGGAGGGACTGCTCGCAGGCCTGGAGCATCCTCAGTTCGCCGCATCGCCGGCTACCGTCGCCGGCTTCAGCCCGGGCAAGCGCACGTTCTTCGTGTGGGAAGGCGTCGCGATGTACCTGCATCCCGAGACGGTCGACCAGACGCTCGCGACCGTGCGCAAGCTGTCAGCACCTGGCTCCGAGCTGGTCGCGGACCTCTGGTCGCAGCCGCGCGAGGCGACCTTCGAGGCGCGCATGCGGCGCACCGGCGCGCGCATGCTCGGCACCATCGGTGAGCCGATCCGCTTCGCGCTGCGTCCCGACGAGGCCGCCGGCTTCTTCGAGCGGCGCGGCTATCAAGTGCTCGACTTGTGCGATTCGGTGGCGCTCGGCGAACGCTACCAGGTCGGCAAGCGGCGCTTGTTTCCCGACAACTCCGTGGTGCGGGTCGCCGTCGTCTGATAAGCGGCCGCAGCGCGCGAGTGCGCGGCGAGAGGAATGCGAGATGGGTGATCTGCGCGACATGATGCTGAAGGCCGGGCTCGTTTCGGCCGAGCAGGCGAAGAAGGCCGAGGACGCCAAGGCCGCGGCCGAGCGCCCGAAGGCCCCGCCGCACCCGCCACAAAATGATCGGCGACCGTCGCAAGGCGGCCAGGGACAAGGTCCGCAGCAAGGTCGACCGGCGCGCCCCGACCGCCCGGAGCGTGAGCGCCAAGAGCGTCCCGAGCGGGTCGAGCGGGTGCCAGTGGCGCTCTCGCGTGAGGAGTCGCAGCGGCTCTTGAAGCTCGCGCAGGCCGGCCGGGTCGAGGGTCGAACGCGCGGCCAGCGCCGCTGGTACTACGTGTCGCGCGCGGGCTACGTGCCGTGCCTCGAGGTCTCCGACGAGGTCGTACGCGACCTCGAGCAGGGCATCATCGCCATCGCGGAGAGCGAGCGCGGCGACGCCTGGATCGTCACGGGCGAGTGCGCGCGAGAGCTGGCCGACACCGACCCCAATTGGGTTCGCAGCTAGTTCCGCGCCTCTATGCAAGGCTGTGTGGGCAGGTGGCGGGCGTCACGTCCATCGCGCCGCCCAGACACCCACATCCCAATCGTAGCGGCCCGGCCGACACGCTGGCTGCGAACCACGCCTTCAGCGCAGCACCGATTCCCTCAGGCTTGGGCAGCCTTACGCGACAGCTCGAGCCGCCCGCGCTAGTCCGCGCCGGTCACCTTCACCTCCCTGCATCAACGCGACTTGCGCTTCGGGCTCGCGATGTCGTTCGGCTTGCTCGTGCGCATGCGCCTCGAGGCGGGTCGTGGTCACGAGGTGACGGTCGCGGTGCGCCACAGCGACCGCTTCTTCGTGCATCCGGTCGACCCGACCGAGACCTTCGGGTCGGCCGAAAGTCCCCTCGGACCGGAGCTGCCGTGGGGCAACTCGTGGCGTGTCTTCGCGGCGCTCGCACGCAGTGGCCAGATCGTACCCTCCGGCGGATGACATCGTCGTCGCTGCGCATTGCCCTCGATGACCCGTCGCACACTCATCGTATCGCGCTGCTCGTCGCCATCGGCGCGTTCCGCCTCTGGCGTTCTGGCGGCACGTCCGCAGCCATCCCCGCTCGCGGCGGTGAGCCCTTCGCGACCCGCGTCGAGCTGTCGTCAGGCCACCTGCGCCAGCCGAGCCGCGATGGGCCGACGACCCGATCGGCGGCAGCCGCGAACGCCTGGCGCATGTTGGCTGCACCGTGAGCTTGCTCGCGATGGCGCTCGGCAGGTTCGGAATCACCATCACGCCCGGCGAGCTGAACGCGCGCCTGAAGCTCGCCGCCGGCTTCGACGCGCGCGGTCGCCTGCGCTGGGGCTGCCGTCGAAGCCTTGATGCCGTCCGTGCGCGTCGACTGGTCGTAGCCGCTCAGCCACGCGACGCTCGACGCTTCGCTACAACAGGGCTGGGCCGGTCCTCGTGCGCGTGACGCTCGCCAGCGGCATCGAGCACTGGGTCCTGGTCGTCGCCAAGGAGGACCTCGGGTACCTCGTACGCGATCCCGGCGGCGACCCGTCCATGCTCGTCCCGCTCGAGCGCTACGGTAGCCCGATCCTCGCACTGCGGGTCGTGCGGCCGACAGACTGAGTTTGCGAGGCCTCGAGTTGCCAGCGCGCGCGGGCTCTGGTTCATCGAGGCCCCATCCAGACGGAGCCCAATGCCTTCAACCACCGAGTAACCGTCGTGTGTGCAGCCGATGAAGGCTACGCTATGCCGCTGGCAGCCTGCCTCGCTTCGGCCTGCTACTTCCTCGCTGCCGACGCGAAGCTGCGCATCTTCATGCTCGACGCGGGCATCAAGCTGGACACCCGCGAGAAGCTCCGACGCAGCATCGCCAGCGGGCGCGCCTCGCTGACGTTCGTCGCCATCCCGAGCGACGACGAGATCCGTAGTGCTCCGGGTCGCCTGCACTTGACCTGGGTCGTGCTGACGAAGCTGCTGATTCCGGACCTGCTGCCGAAAGTCGAAAAAGCGATCTGGCTCGACTCCGACATGGTCGTCTGCGTCGACCTGACGCCGCTCTGGCAGACCGACATGCGGGCGCCCGCGATGCTCGCGAGGAGTCGACCGTCGGCAAGACGGTGCCGTTCCCACCCGACTACGGCGTCGCGCTCGACGCGCCGTACTTCAATGCAGACGTCATCGTGCTCGACCTGGTAGCGCTGCGGCGCCTCGACTTCACCGCCCGTGCCCGTCGCTTCCTGCGCGCTCACCTGGGTCACTTGCCGTATCTCGACCAGGACGTCTTCAACGTCGTCGGTGCCGGTGCCCGGCGGGGTGTGATCGAGATTGAGGGGATGGCTCCACCTCGGGGTGCCGCGCAGGACATAGGTTTGCCAATGCGCAAAGGCGCAGCGGCATCGCAGTGGGCCAGCGGGTCAGGCCATCTCGGCGCCTTGAAACGTCGGCGAGAGACCATCGAGTTCGAGTCGTTCGGTTCCGTGGCTCACGAGTCGCGGCTTCCGGGGACCGCGGAAGCGATTGAGCCCCTCGCCGAGCAGGCGTCGCTGGAGGCGCTTCTCGTCGCGCTCGTCCTGCCAGTCCCAGAATTCGTCCCACCAACCCGAGTTGCGGAAGGTGAGCAGCGCAGTGAGTAGGGCGAGGTCGTGCTCGCGCCAGTCGCCGGGACGTCGAGCCGCCTGCGCACGAGGTTGTCGAATGCGGCCCTCGACTTCACCGCTGCCGATGGGTAGCCCCTCCGCGATAAAGCGCTTGTAGTCCATGTGCTTGCCGTTGCGCGTCAGGTAGCGGATGGCGGCCACGATCGTGCACTCGTCCTGGTCGGTCTTGAGGCACGGCGCGTTCTCGCACGAATGCGCACGAAGGTCGCCGAGGATGGACTGACGGTCGTCTTGTTTCAGGCGCCGTGCCTGCATGGTGATCCAGACCGAGTCTTGTCGGACCTCCGGCTGGAGAGCCTTGGCAGCGGCCGAGACGTATTCGAGTGTGTGATAGACGTCGGCGCACGGCGAGTGAATCGGCTGCACGCTGAACTGCTCATCACACCCGCGAGCCACGACGGTATGTCTGGAATCCTCCACGGCGACTTGTTCTACTGGGTGGCAATTCGAGCGATCAGTCCTTCGACGTTGGAGCACCATCACGACCGCCACGATGCGCGGAATCGAACGGCGCCCGACGCGATCGAACAGGTCGGCGAACCCTTCATCAGCGAACGGACGAGTAAGCTTGCGATGAGGGAACCCGAAATCGAGATTTCGCCGATCCGCTCCGCGCAGTCGTCGACACCGCGAAAAACCCCAGTCACCTGGGGCGTTGCGCCAGGGAGCTGGGGCAGAGTGACTCGACAACGTCGGCCGCCCACCCCTGGCAAGGCTGTTGTGCTGTGTCCAGGCGCCAACCGGCGCGCTGGCACGACAGATGCTAAACGTAGCATCGTCGGCGCGTGCTGAGCACGTAACCCTCCAGAAGGTCAGCCATACCGGACTGGATCGTCTCTGTTCTTCGCGCTCATGGCGGCCGTCTTCGGCTTCACGAAGATCGAAGTCGGCGCGGTCCGAAGAGATTCTGTCACCCAGCGCATCTGCATCGAAAGGCACCAGTTTGGTGCGCCGGGTTCAAGCCATCTACAACTGCGTGCTAATCAAAAGAGGCCCTCATGAATCGCATTCTTACGACCGTCTCCGCGTTGACGATCCTGCTCATTCCTTCGACCAGCTTCGCCGCGAAACCGGATCCGGAATCCCAGGACAAGAAGGACGTGCAAGTGAGCGAGACTCTGCCGCCGCCCGTCTCCGACGATGACCCGAACCCGCAGGTCCCAAAGCCGGTCACGCCGGAGGGTGGCTTGGTCGAGCAGGCTGGTGTCGGTGGCACCACCTCCTATGCACGCGCCGGTGTGCTGGAGCTCGGCGGCTCCCTCTCCTTCCAGAAGGCCTCCGACTATACCTCGCTCACGATCGCCCCGACCATCGGCTGGTTCTTCATGGACAACGTGGAGCTCTCGGTCCTCCTCGGGATCTCCCATCTGAGCTCGGCGGGAAACGACACGACCTTTCTGAGCCTGCTCGCGGAGCCTTCGTTCCATATTCCGTTCACGAACACCCTTTTCGGATTCTTTGGTCTCGGCCTGGGCCTCTCGTGGGCCAAAGAGGTCGGCGCTGGCTTTGCGATCGCGCCGCGCCTTGGCGTCAATGTCATGGTGGGCCGCTCGGGCGTCCTCACGCCGGCCATTTACGCTCAGTACTCGACACACGACGCGATCCAGACCAATGCGGGAACGCTGATCGCGGTGAGCTTCGGCTACGGGCTGAATATCGGCTATACTGTGATGTGGTGAGACTCCCGCACTCTGAGTGCGGCGGAGTGTAGGAGACAAGGCATCGACGCCGGGTAGGAGGCCACAGTGCACACATTGGGCTGTGAGGACTCCCGGCGCGCACTTTGCGAGGGACTGGACGCGGTAGGGTAGACGGGGCGCTGTCGCCGCGTCCAGGTCCTTCAGGCGCCCGCGATTTGCGGGAGTTCATGAAATCGCTGTTTCCCGTGGGCGCATCTGCCTACGCCATCGCGAGCCAGGTCGAGCACGACATCGGTCGACGGCGTTCAACACCCCGACCGAAACGCCCAGTTCGAGAACATCGACCAAGGCTCGAGGAAATTGCCAAGGGCAACCCCGTGCTCTCGGTGGACCCAAAGAAGAAGGAGCTAATCGGCAACTACAAGAACGGTGGTCGTGAATCGCTCCCAAGGTTTCGCCAAACGGACGTAGAGGGCACGACTTCGTGGACAAGAAACTCGGCAAGGTCGCCCCCTCTGGTGTCTTTGACATCGCAAGCCGCCTCTGCCCGATGTCTCATGACGAGACAGAGATCTTCCGCGCCGTGGTTGTGAACCACCTTGTTTTGAGGTTTGCGTAATCGCCTCACCAGTCTTTGAGCGCGCCTGTACCCCCCCTTCGAGTGATCGACGCATCCTGTTTCTCGTCGGATCCGCGGTCAACAGTTATGGATCCGGATTGGCGCGATCCTGTTTAGAAGCTGCCCTGAGCGCTGATGAAGCCGCCACCTGCCTGGGGTCCCGCCGTCACTCGGACTTCGGCGTTCGAGCCCGGCCCATCGCCGACCAGCACCAGCACGACTCCGGTCGCGAGCGCGGCCCCACCGACAATCGCGCCGATGACGCCGACGTTGAGCCAGCGGGTCGCGGTCGCCTCCCGCGAGTCGATCTCGTCGCCACTCATGAGCAGCTCGCCCTCGGTGTTGAACGCCTCCTTGTAGAACGCCTGCTCTTCCGCGTCGCTCAGCAGGAAGCCGGCAACCCCGAGGCCGGTCACCGCGACGCCCGAGGCTACGAGGATCCACCCCGCCGTCGCGGTTTCGGTCGATTCAGGCGGTGGTGACGCGGGCGCTACAGGTGGCGGCCGGACCGCGGAGCGTTCACGCAGCGCGGCGATCCGTGGCAGCGCCTCGGCGACATGGCGCCGCTGCTGGGTGGTGAGCCCGTCGCGCGCCGCCGCGACTTCATATCGTTGCTGCGCCATATCGAGGTTCCCGGCCTGCTCCCACAAGATGGCGGACTCGAGGACGTAGGCCGCTAGCGCGACCTGTTCGAAGGCGCGGTCGTACGCCTGCGCAGCGCTCACGAAGTCACCGCGCGCGGATGCCGCCACAGCTTGGGACACGTGCGCCCGCGCCGCGCTCGCCCGGGCCAGCCTTGCGACCGCCTTGGCGCGCGGATCATCTTGCAGTCGCGGATCCGCGAGCGCCATCGACAGGCTGTCGACCGCCCGGTCCTGCTGGCCGGCCATCATGTGCGCGTAGCCCGCGTTGCCGAGCCAGAGTGGGTTTGGATCGAAGCTGAAGGCATCTTCCATGGCTTGCGCCGCGGCGACGAAGTCCTTCGACAACATGGCCCGCTCTGCCCGATCCAACGCAGAGCGCGCCAGCGTCGCGCGATCCGGCTCGGCCGCACGCGCCGCGGACGCCGCCAGCGACACGAGCATGCTCAGCGCCGAGAGCCAGCGCGACCAGCCGCGGCTCACGGCGCCACCATCGTGAAGGTCGCGGTCTCCGCCACGGCCCCGGTAGCCGCATCGATGGCCCAGAACAAATAGTCGCCCAGGGGCGCCTCAGCCGAGTCGAAGACGCGCGTGAAATTGCCAGCCCAATCGGTGTCGAGCTCGATCGCGACCGGTGCCTGCTCAGGCGGATCGGCTGGCGTGCGAAGGAATATCTGCGCGGTCGCGTGCGGCGAGAATCCCAGGCCGCGCTGCAAGAAGCTCGTTCCAGGCGGGCCGATCGACGGGGAGATCGTCACGGTCGGTGCGACGACCCACGTCGCGACATCGCTCTCGAGCTGCGTCGTGTCATCGACTGCCCACGCCCGATAGGTCCCGAAGCCCGCCCCGGTCGAATCATAGACGTGCTCGAACGCGCCTTCGGCATCGGCCGTGAGCGGGCGCGAAGTGGTCGTGAGATCAGGGACCTGGAAGTGCAGCGTCACCGCGCCCGCGGGTGTGAATCCAGCGCCGGTCTGCGTGAACGACGTGCCGCGCGGGCCGCGCACGGGGGAAGCGGACAGCAGCGGCATGACGATCACGACCTCGGGCGAGCGCTCATCGAGTGACACGTCGGGCCCGTTATCGTCACCGGCAACGTCCGAGTCGGGCGGAGCTTCGACCTCACGCGTGTCGAGCGTGTCGAGCACGAATGCCTCGTCAACGTCGTCGGGGGCAAACGTTTCGAGTTCGTCGTCGGCCACCGTGTCGACAGCTGGCGCGGTCGCGTCTGCAACTTCACAGGCCTCCGAGCGGCAGGACATGCGGGCGTCCGAGAGGTCGAACTCGACCCTGCATGCCGACAAGATGATCAAGACGGCGGCGACTGCACGCATGCTCGAGAGCTAGCAGCTAGACTGACGAACCACAACGCGTCGACCCTGCTTGGCGCGGAATCGAAAGCCTTTGGCGCGATCGCGATACAGGCGCCGAGGGCAGACCGTGACAATGTCGCTGTCGACCCGGACCACTCGACTCGATGAGGCCTGCATGCATGCATCAACGCTTTCAGCTCCGAACCGCCTGGCTCGGGCGTGCCTGTCATTGATCGCCCTGGTTGCGTGCGACGGCGACCGCCGCGAGGCCGTGGCGGAGCTCGACGTGGCTGCCGACAGCTCGACGGACATCTCTTCGCCCGGCGACGCGCGCGATGCCGCCACGACGGAAGCGCACGAGACGCTTCAGGGCGAGCCTGACGCGACCGCCGACACAGCCCCGGAGACCACAGTCGAGACAACGCCCGACACCGCCGTCGACAGCGCGCCCGAAGTGGCCGTCGACACGACGCCGGACACCATCGTCGACATGACGCCGGACACGGGCGTCGACTCCGCGCCTGATACCGGCGCCGACTCGCTGGAGGACACGGCCGCGGAGGTGATTCCCGACTCGGACACCGCGGCCGCGAACGACACGGTCGACAACTCCGCGGATGGCGGTTGTCGAACATTTGATTGCGCGTGCGAAACCAACAGCGACTGCGACGACGGGCTCTGTATCGAGGGCCTTGATGGTCACATCTGCACGCGTGCGTGCACTGGCGCGTGTCCCTCCAACTTCGATTGCCTCACGGTGACGACGTTCGGCGTGCCGCAGGACATCTGCGTGCCACGACATTCGCGCCTGTGCCGACCATGCCGCGCCAACGCCGAGTGTGACGACCCGAGCGACCCCTATCCGGCCTATTGCCTCGGCGATCTCGACGCGGAGCCACCGGGCGCGAGCGGCAGCTTCTGCGGGACGAGCTGCGCCACCCGCGCCTGCCCCAATGGCTTCAGCTGCGTCAACGCGCCGCTGGCGACCGGCGGCACGGCCAAACAATGTGTGCCATCCATCGGCGAGTGCGCTTGTCGGCCAAGCTGGGCCGACCTCGGCTACTCGACGACCTGCGCCGTGACCAATGACGCTGGTAGCTGCGATGGCACCCGCAACTGCACCCCGCTCGGGCTCTCGGCGTGCTCCGCCGAGGTACCCACACAAGAGCTCTGCGACGGCGAGGACAACGATTGCGATGGCGAGGTCGACAACCTCGGCGCGCGCGCGTGCTTGACCCAGAACACGTTCGGCCAGTGTCGCGGAACGCTCGCGTGCGACGGCGCCGCGCAGACATGCGTCGGGCCCACACCGCGCGCCGAGTTCTGCAATGGGGCGGACGACGACTGCGACGACCAGGTCGACGAGGCCGCGTGCGACGACGGCCTGACCTGCACGAATGACACGTGCGTCAACGCGCGCGACTGCACCCACGCCATCACCTCGAACCGTTGCCTCATCAATGGCGTGTGCTTCGCGGCGAGCGACCGCAATCCGCTGAACGCGTGCGATGTGTGCGACCCAGCGAGGGCCTTCGGCGCGTTCAGCCTGGCTGACAACAGCTGCATCATCAATGGGAGCTGTTATCCGGCCAATGCCCAGAATCCAGACAATGCGTGCCAGATCTGCGCTCCGTCACTCTCGACGGCGCAGTGGTCACAAGCGGCCAACAGCTGCGACATCCAGGGTGAATGTGTCGCGGCCGGTGCGCGCAACCCCGACAACGCGTGCGTCGTGTGCGACCCTTCGCGCAATGCCCGCGGATGGTCGAATGCACCGAGTGTGGTAGCCTGCGACGACGCCAACGCGTGCAGCGAGGCGAGCTTCTGCGACGGCGCGGGAAGCTGCCGCGGCGACACGACGTGTGACGACGGCGACGCGTGCTCCGTCGACAGCTGCGAGCCGCGTTGGGGCTGCGACAACTCACAGGTCACCCCTGGCCTCTGTCGCATCGATGGCGAGTGTGTCGCGGATGGCACCGCCGCCCCCAACAACCCCTGCCTTCGCTGCTCGGCCAGCATCAACCAGTATGGCTGGGCACCGCAGCCAGTGACCGTCGCCTGCAACGACAGCAAGCACTGCACGACCGACGACCACTGCGACGGTGGCGGTGCTTGCATCGGCACGGCGCGCTCGTGCGGTGATGGATTGGACTGCACGACGGACAGCTGCAACGAAGCCCTCGATCGCTGCGACCAGGCCCTCTTGCCGAGCCGCTGCCTCATCGGCAATCAGTGCTGGGCCGCCCAGGCGTTGCGGCCCGACAACGGCTGCTATCGCTGCGACCCGAGCGCAGCCACCACGGCCTGGTCCCTCGCCGACGGCGCCTCGTGCAGCGATGCCGACATCTGCAGCGACGGCGACGTGTGCGGCGGCGGCGTTTGCTCGGGCGTGGTGAAGGTCGACTCGAAGGAACCCAACGCAGCGGGGAGCCCTCTCGACCTCGGCACCGTGGGTGACTCCGAGACGTGGTCGGCCGCACGCTCTTTTACTGCTACGCTATTTCCAGCCAATGACGAGGATTGGTTTTCCGTAAACTATCCCGACTCACAAACGATAGGCTCAGGCGAGCCTGTGCCGCGTGTCCGCATGACACCGCCCTCGACCCAGAACTATGATCTCTGCGCCTATTTCGTGTGCACCGGCGGCGGCCAGCCGACGATAAATTGCGGCACGGACACCGCGTCGACGTTCAACAACATGAAAGGCTGCTGCAGCTCGGAGCTCGGTTCGGCCGCCGATGACGTCATCTTCGAGCCCGATTGTTCGGGCTTCAATGACTCGGGTCGCCTCCACATCGTGGTTCGCTCTGCCGGGGGCTACGATTGCGCTGACTACAATCTCATGTACGGCGACGACGGCGACTGACTGACAGCCGTGGCGAGGCGAGAGCAGCCAGAAATTCGCCGTATCGCCTTCGGCTGCCGTTGCCGAATTCGCCGAGCAGGCGAAGCCGTGGCGAACCGGTAGTGCGTCGAAACTACAATGGACCGTACGGCAACAATCCGTTCGAGACCTCGCGCACGAGGGTGTCGTAGCGCGTCAGCAGCCGGTCGAGTGCCGGACTCGTGAAGCGATCGCCGTGCCACAAGGTCGCGTCGTGGCGCACCTCGCCTTGCGTAATCCGCAGGATGACCGGCACGTCACCGGGCTGCCGCGCGCCGCCGCTGGACTGCAATCGTGTGAAGTCGTCGCTGGCGAATTGCCGCCCGATGTCACCGATGCGCAACGCGTCGAACGTCGCGTCCCAGGTGCGGGTCACGCCGCTGCGCACCTGAGTCACGCGCACGTCCCCTGACCCTTGGATGGCGAGCGCGATACGCCCCATCATCCAGTTCTCGGTGCCGACCTCGATGAGGACGATGGCGTCGTGATGGGCCGGCAAGTCTTCAAGGATCTGGTTCGTCATGGTCGTCATGGTGGTCACTCCCTGTCCGCTCACGTGGCTCGATCCGCACCCGCTGCACAACGCCAGCGCAAGCCCCCAGTGCCCGAGCTCCATCATTGCATCGCCGTGTCGAAGGCGCGGCCGGTGGCGCCGCCAACGCCCCCCGCGATGGTCTGGCCATGGCGCAGCTTGGCCCCGGCCTTGCCCTCGCCCTCCGACAGGTAGTCTCCCATGATCGAGTTGTCGGCGTGGGCCCCTGGCGCTGCAGCGTCCTTACGATCGGGCACGTTGACGTCGACGTACTCGTCCTTCAGGCCGAGCTGGTGCCCGAGTTCGTGCGCCGGGGTCACCGCGCCGATCGGCTGCGCGTACCAGTTGGACAGGTTCGCGTAGCCTTGACCGTGGTTCAGCGTGGCGGTGAGGTGCTCGTTGTTCTCGACGAACGCGACCGCGAGCCGCAACCCGTAGACCTTGCCGGAGGCTTTGTCCGTGAGCTTGAACTTGTTGTCCCAGATCGCTGGGAAGTGCTGGCCCACGTTGGCTTTTATCCCTTTGATGTCTTCTTCGGTCACGTTGCCGTCCTTCGGGACGAGCTTCACGCGCACGGTGATGTTGCACTCCTTCTTGGCCTCGTCGAAGCCCACGTCATAGGCTGATGTCCACTCGTATGGACCGTCTTTGATGGTGTTGCGCACCTCCGTGCGCTGCACCGGCGCCCGCTGGACCGCCTCTTTGGCCTGCACCTGCGCGCGCGGCGCCAACATCTTCTGCTGCACGTCGAAGCTCTTGCCGGTGAGCGCCTGCTTGAGCTGCACCGAAGAGCCTCCGCCCGACGAAGCCTGTTCGGGAGCACGGGTCGAAGGAGGAGCTGACGGGAGTGTGCGTTCGGTCATGGCGCGTCCTCGAGCAGGGGAGTGCGCGGACAATGAATGGTCGCTTTGGCGACCAGCGTCAACGAACGGCGCGGCTTGACCCTGTGGTTCACCTATCGCCTGCGAGATAGCAACTTCAACCAGGCGTCCGCGCCCCGGCCGGTTCGCAGGGCCGACATGAAGGGCCTGCGCAGCGGACCTCGGACGCTGACCTCCTTACTGCCATCGACGCGCGAGGCGACTATCATGCCAGAAGTACTACCAGTCGCCGACCTGGGTGCAGGTCACGTGCGCGTTGCGGCAGGTCGTGAGCGGCGCGGTCGGAGCGCATCGGCACCCAGAAGAGGGAGCGGGCTTTTCGAAGACGCCGACCTCGATGCGATCGATCGGCCACACCGAAGATCGAGCGCAGGTCGTGCGACACGACGATGCTGGTGACGGCGCGGATGAACTCGGTCGCCGGGTCGGTGTGTCGGATACTGCTCAACGTCAACTACTTCTGTCCCAGTTTCGCGAGGTGTTCGGATCGGAGTCTGTCGGCTTTCTGGCGCGCGTACGACGACGCCGGGTGATGCCTTTCTGCAGCGTGACGTCGTGTGTTCGTTCGCGCGAATCGTAGCGACGGCGCCGCATGCGGAGTCAGCGTCGGCGCGCGATACCAATGCCTGGAACGAAGCGCTCGAGCCGTATCTGACGCTCATCTGCGAGCATCGGCCGCGGTCGCTGGCCACGATCGAGGACGCGCTCGATGCCCGACTCTTTGACGATTCGCTAGCCCGAATCGGTGCCGTTTGTCCGGCTCACTTCCTGCCCGACTCGTTCATCGTTCGAGCCCCACGCCCTTATCGCCCTCCTCGCCGCGCTCGTACCCGCACCGTGCATGCCTGCGCCGCTTTCATGGCGTCTTTGGACCTCACCACCTTCGCTCCGCCATCGTCCCGACACCGCCGTCGAGAGCGCTGTCCCGGTCGCCCCCAAGCGGCCGCGGGCGTCCCAGTTGATGCCCGCCCATCCCGCCGCGGCGAGGTTGCCCGCCGGTGCGGGGTCGGTCGCGACGATTGGCTCGGCGCGCAGACCGCGATCGATGAGCGGCCAGTCGCCGCCACGGCCGGTGCGGATGAACACCACTGTCGAGCCGCCGTTGGCGCAGGCGCTCGCGGAACCGTGACGAAGATGCGCGACTGGCGCGTCGCGCGACCGCGGGCTTGCCGCTGGCGCGGTCAGGTACTTTCGCCCCAGCGCAACCAGGAGGCAATGGGGATGCTGGGCTTGGAGTCGGCTTGCGCGCCCCGACGCCACCCGGCTGATCGATGCACTCGCGGCCCTCGGCGCCGCGCAACTGGCCGACGATGCGCGCGTTGGGCCCCACGCGCTGCACTCGCTGGTAGATGTGCGGACGCGGAGCGGCGATCATCGCTTCGCCTCGGACGTCTGTCCTGAAGCACCTCCAGCCGGCCGCCCGCACGATGCCGTGGTGGCCGCCATCGTGGACGCGGTGGGCCGCAGCGTGCGCGCGTGACGGTGCTGGCGTTCCGGCCTCCGCTCGGGGTCCGAGGTCTTGATCGGCGCCGGCCGGAGCGCGCTCTTCGGCGGGGAGCTGCACCTCGTTGTGGGTGCATGTCGTGAAGACGCGATGGCGCTTCGCAGGGCCGATGACTGCGGCTGGGCCGTCGGCGAGCGACGCGATAGTCGAACGTAGAAGCGCATGGCGCCAGCTCACGTGAAGACAACCTCCCGCGTTCGTCCCGCAGCGCTGAACACCTCCCAATCGTAGCGGCCGACTTGCTCGGCCGACACGCTGGCCGCGAACCACGCCTTCAGCGCAGCACCGATTCCCTCAGGCTTGGGCAGCCTTACGCGACAGCTCGAGCCGCCCGCGCTTGTCCGCGCCGATCACCTTCACCGTTATCACCTCGCCGATCTTCAGGACGTCCTCGACCTTCTCGACGCGGGTCGGCGCCAGCTCGGAGATGTGCACGAGACCCTCGTGCTCGCCGATGCGGACGAAGGCGCCATACTCTTTGAGGGTGACGACCTCGGCCTGATAGGTCGCGCCCACCTTGAGCTCCAGCGTGAGCGCCTCGATGCGGGCGATCGCCGCCTTGAGGTCACCGGCCTTGCGCGCGCTGACACGCACGCGGCCGTCGTCCTTCACGTCGATGCGGGTGTTGGTCGTGCTCTGGATCTCCTGCACCGTCTTGCCGCCCTGGCCGATGAGCGTGCCCACGCGACCCGGCGGGATCTTGAGCTGCACGACCTGCGGCGCGTGCGCAGGCACGATCGCGCGCGGCTCGGCGAGCGTCGTTGCCATCTGCTCGAGGATGTGAGCGATGCCGCGACGCGCCTGCGCCAACGCCGCACCAAGCAGCTCCAGCGTGAGCGCGCCGACCTTGATATCGAGCTGCAGCGCCGTTATCCCATCGCGCGTGGCGGCCACCTTGAAGTCCATGTCGCCGAGCTGATCCTCGTCGCCGGTGATGTCCGACAGCACCGCAAACACATCACCATCGCTCACGAGACCCATCGCGATGCCCGCGACCGGCGCCGTAATGGGCACCGCCGCGTCCATCAGCGCGAGCGACGCACCACAGACCGTCGCCATGCTCGACGAGCCATTCGACTCGAGGATGTCCGACACCACGCGCACCGTGAACGCGAGGTCCTCGGCCGCCGGCATCACCGCATCCAGAGCGCGCCGGGCCAGCGCCCCGTGCCCCACCTCGCGCCGGCCAGGGCCGCGGCTCGCCTTGACCTCGCCGACCGAGAACGGCGGGAAGTTGTAGTGCAGGAAGAAGCGCTCGTTCTTGCGGCCGAGCACCGTCTCGTACACCAGCGACTCGTCGGTCGCGCCAAGCGTCACCGACACCAGGGCCTGCGTCTCGCCGCGCGTGAACAGCGCCGAGCCATGGTTGGACGGCAGGTAGCCGACCTCGGACATGATGTCGCGCACGTCCTCGAGACCCCGCCCGCCGATGCGCTCGCCGGCCGCACTTCGCTCGCGCACGAGCTGTCGCCAGCGCGCGTCGACCGCCGGCTGGAGCGCCTCACCGGCCTCACTGGCGATCGCCGCGAGTACCTGCCGTCGCTCGGTCTTCGGCGCCAGATAAGCCGCCTGCATGCGCGCGAGATAGGCCGCGTCGACCGCGGCAACATCAGCGGCCGAAGGACCAGCCGCCGGCACGAACGCGATCTTGTCGCGGCCGGCCGCGACCCGCAGTCGATCGAAGGCCGCGAACACCTGCGCGAGCTCGCCGTTCGCCTCGCCCAGCGACGCCAGCACCGCCTCCTCGGAGGCGCCCGTCGCGCCGCCTTCGACCATCACGAAGCCCGCCCGGGTCGCGGCCACGGCCCACTCGAGATCGGCCGCGTCGCGCTCGGGCTCGCTCGGCATCAGCACCGTGCGCTCACCGATGCGCGCGATGCGCAGACCAGCGACCACCTCGACCGGAAGCTGCGACACGTGCAGCGCGGCCGCCGCGGCGAGCAGCGCCAACGACTCGAGATCCGACTTCGGGTCAGCCCCGAAGGCCGTGACCAGGACCTGCACCTCACTGGCGAAGCCCTTCGGGAAGAGCGGTCGCAGCGTGCGGTCGATGAGGCGGCTGGTCAGCACCTCGTGATCGCCGATGCGCGCCTCGCGCTTGCCGTAGCCGCCCGGGATGCGGCCGCTGGCGCTCATGCGCTCGCGATACTCGACGGTCAGCGGCACGAACTCGTCGTGGCTGCCCCCGTACCTGGGCGGTCGCGCGGGGCCATCTTCGACGACCACCGTCGCCAGCACCATCGAGCCCTCGTGGCGCACCACCACTGCCCCATGGGCCTGGCGTGCCACCTGACCCGCCTCGAACGTCACGCGCTTGCCGCCGACAACGACCTCTTCCACGAACTTCATAGGTGCCTCCGGCGCGGACCATAGTCGACCTCGACCCAGGCTGCGCCCCAATTTTAGGGGAACGGCCGATTCAGGCTTTGGACGGGCAGGGGCTTTCTGGTATCCCGCCCGCAGCGGCTTTGGCTCGACGTCCAACGAGCTTCCGCGGGAGTCCGGCATGAAGCTCGCCCTAAATTCCTGGTTGCTCTCGCCTCGCCACGGCTTCGCCTGCTCGGCGAATTCGCGGGCAGCCACTTCGTTGCCTTCGCTCACGAATTCGCCGTATCGCAGACTGTGTACGGTCGCCCTCATGTCGTTCGTCGTAGCTGCCTGCGGCAACGATGATCCGAAGCCCAGCGACACCACGGACGCGACGCAGCCCGACAACGGCGCGGACGCCGAGACGAGCCCGGACGGCATCAACGAGACCGACGGCACGACCCCGGACGGCACCAACGACACCGACGCGACCCAGCCCGACGGCGAGGTCATCCAGCCGCCCGAGAGCTGCAACGATCCGATCCCCGCGGCGCCCACCGGCGAGCTGTGCACCGTCACCGCCGGCTCGACCAGCGCCCTCCTCATCCGCGCCAACCTCGTGATGCCCGATGGCCTACTCGAGCGAGGCGGCCTGCTCATCGAGAACGGCCTCATCACCTGCGCCGGCTGCGACTGCCTGGCGCTGCCCGCGGCGACGACCGCGACGACGTTCGCGTGCCCCGAGGCGGTCGTCTCGCCCGGCCTCATCAACGCCCACGACCACATCGGCTACTCGCAAGGCAAGCCCGCGACGCATGGCACAGTGCGCTACGATCACCGCAACGAGTGGCGCTCGTCGGGTGGCGTGACCATCCCGGGCAAGCCGAAGATCGCCGGCCCCCAGAACGACAGCCCGCTCGGTGACTCGTGGGCCGAGCTCCGCCAGGTGCTCGCCGGCACCACCAGCTACTTCGCCTCGGGCGCGGCCCCGGGCCTCGCGCGCAACCTCGACACCGCCTCGCGGCTCGAAGGCCTGAACCACGGTGCCGCGACCTACGACACGTTCCCCTTGGGTTCCAGCGGCGTCATCGACAGCGGCTGCGGCTACGACGAGAAGCCCTCGCCGAGCGTATTGAACGCGGTCGCCTGGGTTCCGCACGTCGCCGAAGGCGTCAACGTCGGCGCCCGCAACGAAGAGATTTGCTTGGACGGCCAGCAGGCCGGCGGCGTCGACGTCGTCGCCGACAACACCGGCTTCATCCATGCGGTCGGCACTACCGCCGCCGACATCGCCATCTTCTCGGGCGAAGGCGCAGGCCTGGTCTGGTCGCCGCGCACCAACACCGATCTCTACGGCTTCACCGCGCAGGCCCCGCTCTTCCACCGCCTCGGCGGCCAGGTCGCGCTCGGCACCGACTGGACCTACTCGGGCTCGATCAACATGCTGCGCGAGCTGCGCTGCGCCGAGGAGTGGAACATCCGCTGGAACCGCTACTTCAGCGACGCCCAGCTGGTCGCCATGGCGACCTCGTGGGGCGCCACCAACCTCGGCTTCAGTGATGTGCTCGGCTCGCTCACGCAGGGCAAGCTGGCCGACATCGCGATCTGGGACGCGCGCGTGAATATCGGCTACCGCGCCATCCTCGACGCTGGCGTCAGCGACGTAGCGCTCGTGATGCGCGGCGGCACCCCGCCCACCATCGGCGGCACCACCTACTTCCGCCGAGGCCGCCCGCTCTACGGCGCGCCCGCGCTCGTCAACGCGCTGGCCGAACGCCAGCTCGACTACGCGAACTACGACCCCAACATCTATTCGGCGACCGACGCCAGCAAGAAGAAGCTCGCCGCGTGCGAGACCATCACCATCTGCAACGTCGAAAAGACCCTCTGCCTGGCTGAGCAGATGGAGGAGAAGCCCAGCGGCGCGACCTACTACCAGACCTACAGCTACACCGAGCTGAAGGCATCTCTGAACGCCGCCAAGACCTACGACGCCTTCTTCTGTGGCACCCCCGACACCGAGCCGTCGTGCGTGCCCGCGCGCCCCGGCGAGTTCGACGGCATCGGCGGCCCGTCCGACACCGATGGCGACGGCGTGCCCGACGGCGAGGACAACTGCCCCGGCTGGTTCAACGCGATCCGCCCGATGGACAACGGTAAGCAGCCGGACACCGACGGCGATGGCGAGGGCGACATCTGCGACGTGTGCCCGTTCGACGCCGACACCACCGCGTGCACCTCGGTCAACCCCGACGACATCGACGGCGACGGCTTCCTGAACGACAGCGACAAGTGCCCGAGCACGCCCGACGACCAGACCGACACCGACGGCGACGGCATCGGTAACGCCTGCGACGAGTGCCCCGACTTCCCGAACGTCGGCGGCGCCGGCTGCCCCTCGACGATCGTCGCCGTCAAGAAGGGTGAGGTCGCGGCCGGCAAGTCGGTCTCGCTCCCGGGCGTCGTCGTCGTGGCCGTTGGCCCCGACTTCTACACCGTGCAAGCCCCTGGGCCTGCTCAGGACTTCGGCGGACTCTATGTCTTCGTCGGGGCCGGCGGCATGCTGCCGGAGGCCGGCAAGCTCATCAACTTGAGCGGCCGCATCGACGACTACTTCGGTCAGATCCAGCTCGCCGGCTCGACCTTCACGACACTGCCGGACGTCGCCACCATCCCCGAGCCGCTCGTCATCAGTGTGGCCGACGCGATCCCGGGCGGTCCCAAGGAGAAGGCGTACGAGGCGCTCCTGGTCGAGGTCCGCGACGTCGCCGTCACCGACACGACCCCGGTCGCGGCCGTCAACGGCACGGCCACCGAGGACGTCACCGGCGAGTTCGTCGTGACCGGCGGCCTGCGCGTCGACGACGGGATCTACGCGATCACCCCGGCGCCGCAGGAAGGCCAGACGTTCCCAGTGCTGCGCGGTGTTTTCCGCTACGCGTGGAGCCGCAACAAGCTCCTGCCGCGCTCGGCCGCGGACGTGACCAGCGGCCCGCCACAGCTCATGGGCTTTGGGTCGCCGACGCTCGCGCTCTACGCGGGCACGACCGCCTCGGTCACCGTGTCGCTCACGGGTGACGCGACCAGCGCCGCCGTCGTCACGCTCGCGAGCTCGTCGCCCAACGCGACCGTGCCCGCCAACGTCACGATCCCCGCCGGCAGCAAGAGCGCTACGGTCATCGTGACCGGCGCCGCCCAGGGCACCGCCAAGATCACCGCGAGCTACAATGGTGGCAGCGGGCTCGTCTCGCGCGTCCTCGACGTGACCGTCTTCGCGGCCGACGCTCAGCCCAAGGTCGTCTCGCTCGAGGCCAACCCGGAGGCCGTCCTGCTCAACGGCACGACCACCCTGACCGTGACCCTCGACCTGCCGGCGCGCGCCGGTGGCACCCCGGTCGCGCTGTCGTCGACCGGCGTCGCGCTGTCCCTCCCGGGTGCCCAGGTGATCGTGCCGGAAGGCATGAACAACGTGGACTTCGACGTCGACGCGGGCGCCGTCGTCGGACCCGCCACGGTCAAGGCGTCGGCGGGTGGGGCTGACGCGTCGGTGACGCTGACCGTCGTCGAGGCGCCGCTCATCGGCCTCATCCTGGCCGAGGTCTACTACAACCCGACCGGCCAGGACGGCGGCCAGGAGTGGGTCAAGGTCTACAACGGCTCGAACGCGCCCATCGCCCTGACGGGCTATAGCCTCGCCTGGCGCGGTGCCGACTTCACCAATGGTGGCGGCAAGCTCCAGCTCACCGGCAGCGTCGCCGCGGGCAAGTGCTTCATCATCGGCGGCCCGACCGCGAACTCGGGGATCACCGCCTACGACATGAGCAGCGACTTCACGCCCGACATCCAGAACGCTGGCGTCGACCCGACCGAGGCGCTCGACGGCGTGGCGCTCTACGACATCGCCGCTGGCAGCGTGACGGTCACGACCTTGCCCATCGACGTCGTCGCCTGGGGCGCGGTCAACACCAACAACATCCTCGGCCCCAACGGCCCGCTCACGACCGGCAACGCGCCGGTCGTCAACGGCAAGTCGGTGCGTCGCAAGACGCTCACGACCTGGGAAGAGGCGACCCCGTCCTCCGACTGCATCGTCATCACCCAGTAATTCGCTCGCGAGGCACGCGGGGCCGTCGTCGCTCGCCCCTCGGCAGCCTATGAGGCTGGCCTTTCGGGGCGGCTCCTAGGCCGCGCGCGCCTCGCTTCGCGAATTCGGCAACGGTAGCCGAAGGCGATACGGCGAATTTCTGAGCGCTGATGCCGCTGAGATGCCCGGTGGGGTCACCCTACCGGGCATCTCTGTTTCTGCCACATGCCCGGTCAGGTCACCCTGGTGGGCATCTCGCGGACGCCACATGCCCGGTCAGGTGCCCTGGGTGGGCATCTCTGTCTCCTCGACATGCCCGGTGGGGTGACCTGACCGGGCATCTCGCGAGCTCGACATGCCTGGTGGGGTGACCTGACCACGCATGTCGCGGCCTCTCAGCCGAAGCCTCAGGGGGCGACGCTGAACGTCCCGGTGCGGGCGTCATACAAGAGGCGCGCGTCGTAGCGGTCACCGCCGCCCAGCACCATCTCCAGCGTCACCGCGAAGCCGTCGGCCAGCGCACGCGGCGGCAGGTCGATCGCCAGGCGACCGTCCTCCCGGCCTTCACCCTGGCCTTGGCCGGCCGCCGTGCCGTCGCGCGTCAGCTTCATGAACAGGAGGCCGCGCGCCAACACCATCGGCTCGCCTGCCCGGTCGAGCGACAGCCGCAAGGGTAGAGGGCGATACAGCGGAACGCCCACAATCGGTTCGGCGATCGTCAGCACCTCGTTGCCGAGCGGGAACTTCGACTCGCGAAAGCCCGCCTCGAGCGGCGGTCGGGCCCCTGCGAGAAACGGCGTCGACGGCAGCACGCGGACCTCCACCGCGGCCTCGACTGCGATCTCTGCCACGGTCGCGTCGACCGTCACGTCCGCACTACTCGCGGTCGGCGCGGTCTCGGGCGGGCGCGGGCCCGCCGACTTGACAACCACCAGCGTGACCGCGGTCGCGGCGCCACCGAGGATCAGCAACGCCAGGATCCACACCCACGCGCTCGACTTCTTCTGCGCCTGGTCGCCTGGCTGCACGACCCCGACTTCGGACGTGCCCGTGCGCGCCCCAGCCTTTGGATTGACCGCGCGTGCACCGATCTTCGTCGCCGAGCTCTGCGCGTCTGGACCGCCCGCGATCCCCGCGCGGCCACTGGCTGGCCCCGAATACGCGGGCTGCGCCGCGCTCGTCGCGTAGCGCTCGAGCAGCTCGGCCGGCGGCACGAAGTCGGGCGTCGTCTGCAGCGTCGGGAAGCGCCCGAGGTCGTCGAGCAGCTCACCCGCGTGCTGATAACGCAGCTTCGGATCGCGCTCGAGCAGCTTGTCGACGATGCGGAATAGCTCGGGCGGGAACGACGCGTCGGTCATCACCTCGCGCAGTGCGGGCGCGCCCTTGGTGACGCGGGCGAGCAGCGACTCCATGGTCGCGCCCTCGAACGGCTTGCGCCCCGAGAACATCTCGAACGAGATGACGCCCAGCGCGAACATGTCAGCCGCGGGGCCGATCGACGGGTCGCCGACGGCCTGCTCGGGCGCCATGTAGTCGGGTGTGCCGCTCACGAAGCCGGTCTGCGTCAGCTTCTCGGCGCCGCTCGACTCCTGCTCGCGGACCGACAGCGCGGCGATGCCGAAGTCGAGGATCTTGACGTGGGTCGAGCCGCGCGACTGCACCAGGATGATGTTCGACGGTTTGAGGTCGCGGTGCACAATGCCTTGCGTGTGCGCCTCTTCCAATCCTCGCGCGAGCTGCCGCAAGACGTCGATCCCCCAGAGGAAGTTGACCTTGCCCTGGGACTTGAGCAGCTGCCCGAGGGTCTGCCCTTCGATGAGCTCCATCGCGATGTAGTAGAGCGATTGTTCGCGCGCGCCCTTGCCGGCCGGCGTGAACGCGAAGCTGTCGAAGTCGTAGACGCGCACGACGTGCGGGTTGGTGAGGCGCGCGACGACCTGCGCCTCACGCTCGAAGCGGCGCGCGATCACCGTGCGCGCAAAGCGCGGGGCCAGCACCTTCACGGCGACCTGGCCACCCAAAGCGCCGATGCGCGACGCCCTGAAGACGCTCGCCATGCCGCCCGCGCCGATGCGCCCCTCGAGGCGATAGCGGCCACCGAGGATGAGGCCACTCAGCGGGTCGGGCGTCCAGCCCTCGGTCGGCCGGATATAGCCGCACGACGCGCACGACTCGTGTTGCGCCTCGACCTCGGCCAGGCAATCCGGACAGACCATCAGCACGAGCGATTAAAACTCTTCGACAGCGGTGCCGACGCGGGCGGCCGGGCCTTCCTTGCGCCTCTTCTTGTCGATCGGCTGCTCGTTGGCGGGCACGACCAGGTGCGGTGGTAGGGCCTCGTGCGGTCGGGTGAAGTAGTCAAGGCGCGCGGTCAGCACGTCCTTCAGCTTGTTCTTCACCTTGCCGGTGATCTCCTGGAAGATCGCGCCGCGGATCTCCATCCAGAAGTAGCAGGTCTCCTCCTTGTCCTGCGGGCCATACGGCACGTGGATGGGGCGGGTCCCGCCGCGCACAGCGAACTCGAGAAAGAGCGGCTCGGTCGTGATGTACGGGCCCTTCACGAACATCTCGTGCGCGGTCGGGCCGGCATTGCAGTAGACCTCGGTCCACTCCTCGGCGACCGCCTCGTCGTACACGCGCACGAAGCCGACGGCCTGGAGGTAGTTGATGAGGGACTTGAGCCCCTGCTCGACCACGTTGAAGGCGCGATTCTGCGTCACGATGAGGATGTCATAGCGCTTGGGCGCTTCGGTCGGGGCGGCTTCGGGCTGGGTCTCGGTCGCTTCGTCAGACATGCTCAACTCCCTGCTATCGGCGCGCGAACTTAGCGCGCTTACGTTCCGGCGTCGATCCCTGGCGAGCCGTGTCGAGCCGGCCGTGGTCGTGCAGCCGCTCGACGCTGACGTCTCGTCCCGAGCATCGGCGCTTGCATCCCGTGGCCGCTTTGGGCGCAATGCGCCCATGAACTCTGCGAATTCGCCGTGTCGCCTCAGGTTCGAGCCATCCGCCTCCCGCTCGAAGGTGATGCTCATGCTCGCGACGCTGGCTGTGCTCATGGCCGGACCGGCGCGTGCACAAGCGCCCGATCTCTCGCGCGAGGTCGCCAGCGCCCTGTCGACCGACCGGATCGGTATCGCGTCGGGCGAGGCGACCATCGCGATGGAGCTGCGCGATCGCGCGGGCCGCATCGTGTCGCGCACGATCCGCGCGCGCAGCGCCAGCGGCGACGGCTGGCGCAAGATGCGCCTCACCTTCCAGGCCCCGGCCGACCAGAGCGGGGTCGAGCTGCTCGTCCTCACCGAGCGCGCCAAGGCCCCCGTGCAGTACCTGTGGCTGCCGCGCTCGGCCGAGCTGCGCCGCATCGCCGCGAGCGATCGCGGCGGTCGCTTCCAGGGCAGCGACTTCGCGTTCTCCGACTTCGAGGATCAAGACCTCGCCAGCGCCGACGTGCGCCTCGCGGGCGAAGAGACGGTCGCCGGCCTGGTCGCCTATCGCGTCGAGATCACACCGAAGCCCGGCGCGACCGCGCCCGGCGGCTGGTCGCGGGTCAGCGCGCTCGTCGCGAAGGAAGCGCGTGTGCCCCTTCGGGTCGAGTTCTATCGCGACGGCACGCTCGCGCGGCTCCTCGAAGTGAAGCGCCTGCAGCCTGTCGATCGCGGCGGCGGCACGACCCAGCTCACACCGACCCGCCTCGTGATGAGCGACCTGTCGCGGGGCACGCGCACCACGCTCGACATCTCCGGCCTCGCGCCGACCGCTCGCTTCGCGGACGCGATCTTCACGCCCGAGGCACTCGGCCGTTGAATCTCGTCGTCCTCTTCGCGCTCGTCGGCCCATTCGCGGCGCCTGATCCGAGCCTCGCGCCCGAGCCGACAAGCGAGCCTGACCTGGCCGACGAGCCGCTCGTCATCGGGCCAGCGGTCGCCGCGGCGCCACCGCCCATCGCCCTGTGGGCGCGCTGGACGAGCCACCTGGCGGTCGGCCTCGCGCCCTCCGATCCCTTCGACGAGCGCGCCTTGCGCCTCGGCTCGACGCTTGCGCTGGGGCTCGACTGGACCGCCGGCGACGGCTTCGAGGTCGCGCTCGAGACGCGGCTGCGCCATCACCTCGACGTCTTGGACGACAGCACGGTGAGCGGCGACTTCGCCCCCGAGGTGCGGCGCGCGTTGGTCCGCTGGCAACCGCGCTGCGGACCGACGCTGGTGCTCGGGATGGACGTCGTGCGCTGGGGCCGCACCCTGGCGCGCCCCTTCGACGTCGTGAGCCCGCTCGATTGGCGCGACGGCCCGCTGCAACCCGAGGGTGGCGAGCGCGTGCCGACCTTCGGCGTGAGCCTCATGCAGCCGCTCGGGCAGGGCGAGGCGATGGTCCTCTGGACCCCGTTCTTCTTTGGCTCGCTCGGCCCTGCCGTGGCGAACTCGCCGATCCAGGATGGCTGGCAGTCGAGCGAGCTCGCGGTGCGCGTTACCCAACGCCTCGGCGACCTCGACATCGCCGCTGGCTGGGTCTGGCGCTTCGACCGTCCACTGCCCGCAACATCGACTGATGCCGCGGCCGAACGTCAACACGTGCTCGGGCTCGAGCTTGCGCTGTCGACCGGCCCCGTGCGCTGGGCCGCCGAAGCGGCCTTCATCCTCGACCAGAGGCACTATCTTGGCGCCGAGCAGGTCGCCGCGCGCCCGACGATCCGCTGGGCCTTCGACGCCGCCATCGAGCCGGCGATCTTCCTCGAGCTGACGGTCGGCCTCGAAGGCGCGCACGTGCTCGGGGCCGCGGCCGAACGAACCGACTTCGAAGGTCCCGACGACCTCTCGCTGCGCGCCCGCATGGCGCTCCTGCTCGCTTACGACGGCGTCCTGCGCCTCGACGTCGACGCGCGCGTCGGCGTGCTGCGTGACGATTGGTGGGTCACCCCAGCGTTCACGTTGCGCGCGAGCAGCTCGCTGAGCCTCGGCCTCGGCCTGTCAGCCTTTGGTGGCAGCTCTGGAGGCGACCCGCTCGACTTGGGCCTTGCCAGCAGCGGCAGCCCAAGGCGATACGGCGGGCTCGGCGCGCTCTACGACCGGGCCGACCAGCTCTGGCTGCGCGCCGTATGGACCTTCTGACGTCTCTTCCAAGTCTTGGAAAACAACATGGAACGCGCCTTCGACGCCCTTCGCCCCGTGACGCTCACCCCCGACTGGTCGAGCGCTCCACTCGCCTCGGTGCTCATCGAGTGCGGCCGCACCCGCGTCCTCTGCACCGCCATCGCCGAAGACGAGGTGCCCCCGTTCCGCCTGAACCGCGGCGGCTGGCTGACCGCGGAGTACGGCATGCTGCCGGGCTCGTCACCGCGCCGCATCAAGCGTCCGATCAGCAAGGCCGATGGCCGCCAGACCGAGATCCAGCGCCTGATCGGCCGCGCTCTGCGCGCCGGCTTCGACCTCGATCGCCTCGGCGCCCGCACGATCTGGGTCGACTGCGACGTGCTCGAGGCCGATGGCGGCACCCGCACCGCCTCGGTCACCGGTGGCTACGTCGCGGCCCGCATCGCGGTGGAGCGCCTGATTGGCGCAGGCCTCATCGACCGCAGCGCCATCTTGTCGCCGATCGCCGCCATCAGCGTCGGCATCGTGCACGGCCACGCCCGCCTCGACCTCGACTACCCCCTCGACTCGCGGGCCGACGTCGACATGAACGTCGTGATGGATGGCGAGGGCCGCTTCATCGAGGTCCAGGGCACCGGCGAGCGCCGCGCCATGACCCGCGCCGAGCTCGACGCCCTGCTCGTTCTCGCCGACGGCGGCATCCGCCAGCTGTTCTCGGCCCAGACCGACGCCGTCACCCGAGCCCTCGGCAACCGCCCGGCTATCTGAACCGTAGGGCCGCCCCATGCCTAGCGTAGCGGCCGAGCTTGCTCGTACGAGCGTCAAGCACGAATTCCGGGCTAAGAGAGTCGGCACGTCTAAGTCGAACCAACTCGCATGGTTGCGCGCCAGGACGCGCGAGGTCATCAAGTTGTAGACAGGTTATCCACAGCCTGACGCGCTGCGTTACAGCGCGCTTAGACTGGCTTTGCTGGCGATCGCCATCGCATGACGCGAGATACTTGCTACACCAAAGAATCCACGGCTGTGGATAACTTGTGGGTTCATCGCAGGTGCACCACAGCACAAACAAAATCGGTCGAGCGTGCTCGGCCGACGTCATTGTTCCCACTGCCCGAACCGCTTACTGAGCGGCTTTTTCCTGGGCCTGCTTGAGGTAGCGCGACGCCTGGATGTTCGTCGGGTCCGCTTCCTGGGCCTTCTTGAAGTAGCCGATCGCGAGCTTGTAGTTCTCGCTCTTGTAAGCCTGCATGCCGAGCTCGATGTAGTGCTTGGCCTTGGCGCGGAACTGGTCCTCGGGGCTGCCCGGCGGGTCGACCTTGGCGGGCGTCTCGACCTTGGCGGGCTCGACCTTCGGCTCGACTTTCTTCGGCTCGACCTTGGCAGGCTCGACCTTCGGCTCGACCTTCTTTGGCTCGACCTTGGCGGGCTCGACCTTGGTCGGGGTCGCCATCTTGGTCGGCTCGACCTTGGCGGGCTCGATCCGGGTTGGCTCGGTCTTCGCGGGCTCGACCTTGGCCACCGGCTCGACCTTGGCGGGCTCGGCCTTCACCGGCTCGATCTTCACCGGCTCCGTCGGCGGCGTCGGCGCGACGGCCGGTCCAGCCGCGGTCAAGGTCGCGCTCGCCTCGACCGTCTTGGGCGGCTCGGGCGTGGGCACAACTTCGACGACGGGCGCGGGGACGGCTGCGGGGGCAGGCTGCGTCACCGCCGCAGTGGAGGGTGTGCCGGCCGCCGGCAGCGGCTCGCTCTCGAGCCGATAGCGCTGTGCGGTCGGCGTGATGCCCGCGGGGATCGAGCCGACTGGAGCCCCGTCGTTCTTGCCGCCCGACATCAACAGGATCACGACGACGATGACGACGGCCGCGGCGAGCAACAGGAAGATCCAGACCTTCGAGTTCTTGCGCTGCGTGGTCTCCTCGTCCCCGAACCACTCTTCCTCGTCCTTGCCCTTGGCCGGCTTGGACTTGGGCGGGGTGACCGTGGTCGCCTCGTCCTTCTTGCGGATGCGTGCACCCGAGGGGTCGCCCTTGGCGCCGGCCGCGGTCCCAGCGCCTTCGCCGGTCGCCGCTTCCGACACCTTGGACGTCATGATGGTCGCCGACGACGGCGTCGTGCTCACGGCCGCTGCCGCCACCGCCCGCACTGGTTCGGGTCGCTCGATCGCTTGCTGCGTGCTCGCCGAGTGAGAAACGCCCGTCGCTTTGCGACCCTTCTTGCCCTTCTTGCCCTTGCGGTTCGGGTTGGGCTGCGCACCGATCGGCTCGGCTTCATCCTCGCCGGTGCCTTCTTCGTCCTCGTCGGCCTTGCGCGCCGCCTCGGCCAGCTCGCGCACGGCGGGACCCAGGCCCGCGAACACCAGCGTCGAATCACCACGCCGCGGCGACGACGGCGTCTCGGCGGCCTCGGGCTCGTTGAAGTCGTCGTCTGGCTCATCCGGCTCGGGCTCGGGTGCGCGCATCGGCTCAAGCGCGCGCACCGGCTCGGCAGATGAAGCCGATAGGGCGGCCTTGCCAGCATCGGCGGCCGAAGGCGATAGGGCGGCCTTGCCAGCATCGGCAGATGAAGGCGATACGGCGGCCTTGCCAGCATCGGCAGATGAAGGCGATACGGCGGCCTTGCCAGCATCGGCAGATGAAGCCGCTACGGGGGCCTTGCCAGCATCGGCAGATGAAGCCGCTACGGCGGCCTTGCCAGCATCGGCAGCCGAAGGCGATACGGCGGCCTTGACCGGCTCCGCGGGCCGGGCTGCGGGCGCGGGCTCGGCGGCCTTCTGGACGACCACCGCGGCCGGCTTCGGCTCGGGCTTCACGACGACCTTCGGCTCGTCGACCGGGATCTGCGCAATCACCTGCGTGCGCAAGCGGCGCGACGTGCTCGGCCCGCGACCGCTGACCGCCGCCAGCGACACGACCTGCGAGCGCATCTCGTCGACGATGAGCGCCTCGAGCTCCTTCTCGAACTCGGCCACCGTCAGCTGACGGCGATTGGCCGTCTTCGCCAGCGCCTTGAAGCAGATGTTCTCGTACGTCTTGATGAACGGCGCGTTGGCGTAGCGCACATGCAAGGGCAGGGGCTTTTCGAAGATATGCCGCTTGAGCGTGGTCGACGCGCTCGCCGAGGCGAACGTCGGCGCGAACGGAGGCCGCCCACGCACCGCCTCGTACATGATGATGCCGAGCGCGTAGATGTCTGCGCTGGCACCCTCGGCGGCCTTGCCGGAGCAGAGCTCGGGCGACATGTAGTCGGGCACGCCGAGGTAGGCGTCCTGCTTGCGCAGCGGCTTGTATGACGGCAGCAGGTCGGACAAGCCGAAGCCGTAGACCTTCATGCCATAGCCACCTTCGGGCAACGGCACGAGGCGCACGAACTCCGACGTGAGGGTGTTGTGCGCCACTCCGACGGCCTCGCCGGCCGCCACCGCGCGCACCACCTGGTGCATCAACGGCGCGGCTTCAGCCGGCGGGATGCCCTCGGTGCGGGTGACGTGCTCGGTCAACGACCACGGCCCGAACATCGGGGCCGCAAGCCAACCCTGTCCCTTCGCGTCCACACCCCCATCCGCCCACGGCACGATGTGCGCGGAGTCGAGACTGGCGGTGGCTGCGACCGCGGCCTTGGCCTTGGCCGCGGGCTCCGCGACCTCCGCGTTCATGCGCAGGACGACGGTCCGTGCACCCTGATCGTCCTCGGCTTCCCACCAGGCGCCAAAGGGGAATGAGGTGCGCTCACCGAGTAGTCGGTAGCGGCCACCTAGGAACTCTCCACTGGATTCAGCCATGCTTTGTTCCAGGCCTCGATGCCAAAGCGACTTTGCCAACGCCGCTTCGCGGCTGCTCGTCGATGCACGCACGACTTGCTTGCCGCTTCGCGGCCGCCCGTCGACGAATAGACGGCAAGAGTCTAACCGTGGTGGGCAGGATCGGCAAGGTAACCCCTGTGCATTTCCCGGGCGAACTCCCCATGAGGCGAGCCGACCCCGGTCGCTGTATGCGATCGCCCGTGCTCGGGGCCTCGCCACAGCGCCCCTCGCAACACCTGCGTCGCAGGGCTCGGTCTCGTCGCCATCTTCTGATAGGCAAGACGAGATGCCCAACGTGTTCGCGCTGATCTCGACCCTCACAGTGCTCGTGCTGGGCACACCGGTAGCGGCGCGCCCGCCACTCGCGAGTGAGCGGGTCGCGACCCAGCTCGCCGAGGTCCTACGCGAGGACGACGCGCGTGGCCTGATGCACCTGCTCGCACTGCTCGACCACATCGATGCGTTGACCCCGGAGGTGGCCTTGCCCGCGCTACGCGCGCTAGCGGTCGGACCTTCGTTACGGGCCGCGCGCGCGGCGCTCGAGGTGGCAGCACTCAGCGATGGACCAACACCGACCGGCATCTTCAGCGACGGTCTCGCCACTGCCGAGCTCGCGCCTGACGGCGACCTCCAGACGCTGCATCGCCACCTCGTGCGCCGCGCCGCTGCCGAGTTCGGCAAGCCCTTCGACGACGACGACCACGATCGTCGCTGGGTCTTGGTCGCGGCTGGGCCGGTCGGTGCCATCGCTCTCGACCAGCTGGTGCCGGGGCCGGGCCGCGTCGTTGTCCACGTGGTCGTACCCATCACCGTGAGCCGGCCGACCAGCGGCATGCTGCGCCTCGGCGCCAGTGGCGACCTCGCGCTGTCGATCGCTCCGGCAACGGCAGCCGCAGGCGCTATGGCAGGCAACACGTCGCGCTTCGTCGGTGTCGCGCTCGCGCTCGAGCACGCGCAGCCCGACCAGCTCGAGGTGCCAATAACACTCGCGCCCGGCGGCTACCTCTTGTTGTTCACGCTGCGGCCGAACGCTGCCGAGCCGGCGCTCTTGCGGGTGCGCTTCGATGGCGCCGATCCGGCTGCGGTGACGTCGGCGATGCCAATCGCGCGGTCGTCCTGGACCGCGTTCGAGGTGGCGAGCGCACCGCCCGCGCTCGCCTGGAATGCGGACGTACGAGGTGCCGGCAACTCGGTTGGCGGGCTGGTGCTCGCGCGCCTGCTGGGGCTGCCCGATCTCGCATCGCGAACGACGCGAAACCCGGGCCAGTCGCTGGAGGAACGCCTCGCGAGCACGGTCTCGACTCCTCTGGAGACGCTGTTGGTGCTCGGCGCGGTGCGCCGTCCCGAGGAGCGCGCGAGCCTCCTGCTGGCGCGTCTCGAGGCCGATCGCACCGCATCGCATTCCAAGCGCTGTGGGAGCTGTGACCGCTCGCCCGCGCTGCTCCTGGCGCTGGCCGAGCACACGGCGGAGCGTGGTCAGCTCGTGCAGGCGGGCGCGCTGGTCGACGAAGCGGCGCGCGCGCTGGCCGCCCAACCGGGTGAGCCAGAGCGCGAGGTGGTCACGTTCATGCGCGCTCGCCTCGCTCGCCTCGCGCACAGCCCGGAGGAGACGCTCATCGCATACGATCTCGCGGCTGCGGGCCTCTCACCCGATGCGGCGATCGCGCGCCTTGCGGGCGTGCCCGAGCGGGCTCGGCTGGAGGTCACGCAGGCGGCGCTCGATCTCGGGCGGGCCGATCTCGCGCTGGCGATCATCAGTCAACTGCAAGCGCTCTATCCGGGTCGGCTCGATCTCGCGCTGACACGCATTCGCGCGGCGCTCGCGGCCGGTCAGACGGCGCTCGCCGCGAGCCTTGCCGAAGCACTCGCGGCGCGCCGACCCGATCGGCCGACGTTCTCACTGGATGCGGCGGGCAAGCTGCTCGCGGCTGATCGTGCAGGGGATCGCGCCCGGGCCGGGGCCCTCGTGAGCCGCGCGGTCGCAGGTCTCGGCTGGAAGCCCGATGCGCTGGTCGACGCGGGTCGCCTGCTCGAGTCGCTGGCCGATCGACCGGCCGCGCTCGCCGCCTATGCGCGTGCGCTCGAGGTGAGCCCGGCCCACGAGGACGCGCGGCGTGCGCTCGAGCGGCTTCAAGGCGTGGAGCAGGCGCCGCTCACGCTCGATGTCGACTCGGTCGTGAGGTCCCCAGTCGTCGATCCCGCCGCGAGCTTCGAAGTCCTCGGCGAGGAGCAGTTCGTCAAGGTCCGCACCGACGGCAGCACGACCCGTTGGACCCGTCGCATCTTGCGCGCGCAAGCGGTGCCCGAGGCGCGCGAGGCGCGCACGTTGACGATCCGCTTCGACCCCACACAAGAGAGCGTACGGGTGCTCGACGCCTCGATCAGGCGCGCTGCCAGCGGCCCGATCAGCAACAAGACGTCGGCCGAGCCAGTGCCCGAGCGGCTCCTGCAGTCGATCGCCGAAGACTGGTACGGCCTCTATTACGATCTGCGGCAGCTCGCGGTGCCCTTCGACAACCTCCAGCGCGGCGACATCATCGAGGTCTCGTGGCGCATCGATCCCATCGGCCAGCTCTTTCCCGGCGTGGTCGACCTCTTCGAAGTGCTGCTCGATCGCGTGCCCAAGCACCTCCATCGCATCATCGTCGATACGCCGCCTGGCATCGTTTTGCGCACGCGCCTCGGCCAGCCCGAAGGCATGAAGATCGGCAGCAGCCAGGACACTGCGCGGCTCCCCGATGGCGGCACGCGCCACACTGTCACCGTCACCCATCTGCCGGGTCTGCCGCTCGAGACGCTGGCGCCGGGCAGCGCCGAGGTGAGCCCGGTCTGGCAGGCGACCACCTTCAGCAGCTGGCGCGAGGTTGCGACCTGGTATCGCCGCCTGGTCGAGCCGCAGAAGGTGCTGACACCCGCGATGAAGGCGTTCGTCGCCGAGGCGATGGGAGCGAGCGGCAAGAAGGCGACGCCGGGTGAGGTGCTCGCGCGTCTCGCCGACTACGTCACGCGCGAGATCCGCTACGTCGGCCTCGAGTTCGGGATCCACGGCTACAAGCCCTATCGAACCGATCAGGTTTGGTCGCGACGCTTCGGCGACTGCAAGGACAAGGCGACGCTCCTGTCCGCCTTGATGGCCGAAGCGGGCCTCACCGGCGAGGTGACGTTGGTGCGCACGCGCAAGCAGGGGCGCCTCGCGGGGGCCTTGCCATCGCTGTCGCTGTTCGATCATGCGGTCGTCTACGTGCGCTCGCGCGATGAGCTGGTCGATCCGACCGCGACCTACTACGGCCTCGGTGAGCTGCCCAAGGACGATCAAGGTGCGCAGGTGCTGGTGCTGGCACCCGATGATGGATCCGGCCCAGCGGTCGATCTCATGGTCAGTCGCGTCGACCCGCCGGCCCGCAACGGCATCACTGGCACCTACTCGGTGACCCTCGAAGACCGCGGCGGGGCGGGGATCCAAGGCACCGTCTCGTTCCTCGGGACGCAGGCGCCGGCCTATCGCGCGCTGTTGCTCGACCCGGCGTCGCAGAAGCCGCGCCTCGCAGAGCTGATGAATCGTCGCTTCCCGGGCCTCACGCTGCGCGACTTCCGGATCTCTGATCCGGGCGACAAGTCCGGCCCCTTCGAGATGGTCTTCCATGCGCAGGTGCCGCGCTTCGGCCAACTGCAGAGCGAAGCCGACGGGACGCTCTACGTGACGCGTCCGACCGGCATCGATGGCCACCTCGAGCGCTTCGCGAGCGAGGAACATCGGCGCCTGCCACTCATCCTCGGGCCGCCGATGCGCTGGGACGTGACCTATCGCTACGTGCTGCCCAGCAATCATCGCGCACGTGAGCTGCCGGCAGGCGGCGAGGCGACGAGCCCCTACGGCAGCTATCGCGTCACCTGGCTCGACGAAGGCGCGGTCGTCACGGTGCGGGCTGAGCTGACCTACACCGTCGACCAGGTCGGAGTCAGCGAATACGAAGGGTTGCGCGACTTCGTTCGGGCTTTCGACGCGGTCGTCGCGACCCCGCTCGTGCTGGCCAAGACCCCAGTCGCTCGCACTGGAGCCACGCCTTGATGCGGGCCTCTCTCTCTCTCGTCGTGGCCGTCTTCGCATGGGGCGCCTGCGCCTCCTCTCGCGACGTCCGCCGCGACGATGTCTTGGATCAGCGCAGCGGTGGTTTCGCGAGCGCGCTCGGCCAGCTCGACGGCGATCTGTCGCTGTCCAACCTCGCGCTGCGCGCCCGGCTCGAGCAGGCCCTCGGTCGCGATGGTCCCGCCGTCGACGACTGGTTCGCGGTCGCGACCCGCGCCGCTACGATTGTGCCTGCCGCTACGACCGACGAGTCCTGCCGCGGCAAGGCCTGCATCGCACAGTGGTGGCTCGCGTGGGCTGACCTCTCGTTGCGCTCGCTCAGCGAGCGTGTGCCAGTCGATGCCAGCTGGCTCGCGCGCGCGCGCCGCCTCCCGCAGCTCGCCCAGCTCAGCGAGACGTTGGCCCTGCAGCTCCAGGACCGAGACGCCCTGAGCGAAGCACGCGCCCGCCTCGGCACCCACTTCGAGTGGCGTCGCTCGCCTCGCCTCCTGCGCTACCCAGGCCGCACGACCTCGCCGCCGCTCGGCTCCGGCCGCTTCTCCGGCGACGGCGGGCCCGCGTTCGAGAGCCAGGCCGGCTTCATCGCCTCGCCCGAAGAAGGTCCTGGCCTCTACGCATTCGACCTCGCGCTCGCGCCCGGGCCCCATCGGATCGAAGTCGACAGCGAGTGCGCCGTGCGCGCCTTCGTCGGGCAGCGCAGCGTGATGCGCCACGAAGCGCTCGAGGCGCTGTTGTCCGAGCGCGTCACGTTCACGGTCGACCTCGCGCTCGGCGAGACGCTCCAACTCCACCTCGTGAGTCGCACCGCCGTCGCCCGCGCCCGCGTCTTCGTGCGCCCGTTGTCCCCATCGCTCCCAGCCGATGCGACCCGCCAGAGCTTCGACTCCGATCCGGGCTCGCTCTTCGACCTCGCCGCCTTCGAGCTCGCCCTGGGCAAGCGCGACATCCTCGCCGCGGATGTCCATGCCTATGCCCTGCCGACCGACAGCGCCTTTGCGCGCCTCGCGCTGGCCCGCCTCGCGGTCGCCGATCCGACCCGCGCACCGGAGCGCGCGCGCGCCCTCGCCAAGGCCGCGCTCGGCGGCGCGCTCAACCTCGAGCCTGGCTTCGTCGAAGCGCGCGCCCTGCTCGTGACGTTGCACGCCGAGGACCAGGAGCTCGACGACGCGGTTCGGGTGCTCGGTGCCGCGCCCGATGGTTCTGCGAGCGTGCTTGCCGAGGCCAGCATCGCAGCGCTCGACAACAACGAGCCGACCCGCGCCGCCGCGCTCGCGCTCGCTCGCTTCCAGCGCCTGCCTCGCTCTTGCCGCGCGCGCACCGACTGGCTCGACAGTAGCTGGGAGCGGCTACGCCTGCATCCCGAGGCGGTCATGTCGGTCTTCGACGAGGCGCTCGCACCGCTGCCCGGTCCGTGCCTCGATGTGCGCCTGCGCGCGATCGAACTCACGCGTGAGACCTTCCACCTCGACACCGCCGAGCACCTCACCGGCGACTTGATAGCCGGCCTCGATCCCGGCCCCGAGCGCGCTCGCGCCGAGGTGCTCGCGGCCCAGAACGCGCTCGCCCGTGGCGACTGGAAGCTCGCCGCCGATCACGCCGCGCGCGCCCTCGCGGTCGGCGGCAGCGACGCCTTCGCGCGCGAACTCCTGGCCCGTGCCGAGCGCCTCCAGGGCGGTCCCGCCACGCCGACCCTGGACCCGGTGAGGGACCTCGGGCTGCCGCTGCGCGACGCGCAGACCCTGATCCGCGAGCACCTGCGCAAAGGCAAGCCGTCGATCGAAGACGGCCGCGAAGTGCTGCTCGACGATCGCTTCGTGCGCGTCGAGGCCGATGGCTCACTGCGGATCCGGGTGCATCGCATCGTGCGCGTCAACGACGTCGCCGCGGTCGAGTCGGTCGGCGAGCTGCCGATCCCTGACGACGCCGAGATCCTGTTCGTGCGCACGTGGAAGAGAGACCCGCGCGACGCCACGCGCCTGCGCTCGCTCGAGCCCGAGGACATCCTCGAGAAGGCGACCGTGAGCCTCCCGAACCTCGCGCCCGGCGACTTCGCCGAGTGGGCCTACTTTTATCCGCTGGCTGCTTCGTCGCGCTTCACACCCGGCTGGCGCGCGCCTCCGTATGCTTTCGACAGCGACGACGGCCCGGTCTCGTTCGCGCGCTACTCGCTGTCCACTGCGCCCGGTGCGCGCGCTCCGGTCTTCGTGGTCGACCCACGCGTGCGCCCGCCCGAGCGCCCCGATCCGAACACCTGGGTCTTCAGCGCCAGCGACTCGCCACGCGTCTTCTCCGAGCCCGGCGACCCCTTGCCCGAGGCGCGTCGCATGACGCTCATCGCCTCGTCCGGCATCGAACGCCTGCCGCTGGCCGACGCGCTCGCCGCCGAGATCGCCTTCAGCACTCGCGCGTCGCCGACGCTCGCCGCGATGCTCGCCGACATCACCCGCGACCTGCCCGACGATGCGCGTCCCGAGGTCGTGCTCGCAGCGCTCTACGACGCAGTGCGGCGCATGATCGATGAGCCCGCCGAGGCGACCCCCTTCGGCATCCAGGCCTCGTGGGTTGCGGAGCGCCGGCGCGGTTCGCGCGCCTTGTTGCTCACCGCCCTCTGTCGCGAAGCGGGCCTCGGCTGTGAGCTCGTGCTGGCGCGTCCGCTCTGGGAAGGGCCCGAGCCGCAGTATGCCGACCTCGATGGCTTGACCTATCCGCTCGTGCGTTGGGCGCCGGTCGGGCGGCCTGTTCGTTGGCTCGATCCGGTCAGTCGTTGGATGCCGTTCGGCCTCTTGCCACCCGCGCTCGAGGGTGTGTTCGGTCTCTCGATCGGCGCCGCGGCCGCCTCGGGCCAGGCGTCCAACCAGCTGGAATGGCTAAAGGATCCGGCACTGGTCGAGACCCCCCGTGCCCTCGCGGGCAGGCCCGATTCGCCGCCCACGACCGACCCCGCGCATTGGGGTGAACGCAAGGTCGCGATGAGCCTCACGCTCGACGCGCAGGCGACGACCGTGACAGCGACCGGCAACGAGCGTCTCGATGGCGTCTTCGCTTCGAGCTGGCGCGTCGCCCTGGTCGCGATGAGCCCCGAGGCACGCGAGCGCATCCTTGGCTCCATTGTGCAGCAAGCCCTGCCCAATGCGACCATCGACGCGGTCACGCTCGAGCACCTCGAAGACGAGCGCGAGCCACTCACCTGGAGCTGGCGGGCCCACGCGGCCACCGTCGCCGCCGACGGCATCCCCGAGCGCGGCGCGCGCGGCATCCAGCTCGCGCTCTTCCCCGAGGGCCTGACCCGCGACACGGTCCTCTTGCCCGTTCGCACGACCCCGCTGCTCGTGAATCGCGCCGCGCGCATGACGCTCAGCGTGAGCTTCTCCGCGCCGACCGGCTGGGTCTTCGTGCGCGCGCCATCGGACCAGGATCTCAGCTATGATCTCGGGCGCTTCGAGCGTCGCTCGCGCTACGAAGAACTCGGCAAGAAGGTCGTCGTCGACAAGCGGTTCCTGCTGCGCCCAGGCGTCATCGAGCCCGCCCGCTATCCCGCCTGGAGCGATGCTGCCGTCGCCATCGATCGCTTCGATGTCATCCAGGTCGTCGCCGCGCCTCAGTGGGGCGCCCCGGCCGCCAAGCGAACGCCATCCGACCCCGTCGACCCGGTCGACTCCAGCCAGAAGTCCCGCCCATGAAGCACGCCCTCGCGCTCTGCCTCGCCCTCACGTTTACGGCCTGTCCTTCGCAGTCGTTGCCGGCAGGCAGCGACGCGAAGGCCGACCACGATCCGATTGACGCGGTCGTCGCCTATCGCGATGCGCTGGTTCAGAACCGCCCGCGCGATGCGTTCGAGTGGATTCATCCGGACGCGCGCGAAGGCCTCGACGCGCCTGGCTTCGAGGCGCTGTTCATGCGCCATCGCGAGGCGCTCATCGCCCAGGCCGAGGACCTCGTGCGGCTCGCGCAGGACAACCCAGCGACGCAGCGGGCGCGCGTTCGCACCGACCGTGGCGACGTGTTGCTCGACAAGACACCCGAGGGCTGGCGTCTCATCGGCCCGGTCGGCGGCCCCGCGCAGTAACGCGGCCGACTCGGCCAGCCTTGCGGGATCTCCGCTTCATGCTAAGGTGCCTGCGCATGGCGCTCTTCGGCCGCGCGCACACGGGTGCCGCAAGCCACATCGCGCTCGTTGGTCGGACGTTTTGCGAGGACTTCAATCGGTGACGGCAACCGCTAAACCGCAGCAGCTGGACCCGGCCCAGCGCTATCAGGTCATCAGGAAGCTCGATGCTGGCGGCATGGCGGAGATATTCCTCGCCAAGTCCGTCTCCATCCAGGGCATGGAGAAGCACGTCGCGATCAAGCGGGTGCTCCCTTCGCTCACCAAGAATCAGAAGTTCATCGAGATGTTCCTCGATGAAGCGCGCCTCTCGATCGTCCTGAACCACGCTAACATCGTTCAGGTTTTCGACGTCAGCCAGTCAGGCGGCACCTACTTCATCGTCATGGAGTACGTCGACGGCTTCAACGTGCGGCACCTGTTCCAGCGCGCGTCGGAGATCGGCCAGCGACTGCCGGTGGCGGCGGTCTGCTACATCGTAGTCGAGGTCTGCAAGGGGCTCGAGCACGCGCACACCAAGCGCGATCTCGAGGGCAAGCACTTGCGCATCGTGCATCGCGATCTCTCGCCGCCGAACATCCTCATCTCGCGCTCGGGCGAGGTGAAGATCACCGACTTCGGCCTCGCCAAGGCGACCTCGCAGCTCACGCGCACCGACCCGGGCGTCGTCAAAGGCAAGTACAGCTACCTCTCGCCCGAGGTCACCGAGGGCAAGCAGGCCGACCTCCGCACCGACATCTTCGCCGCCGGCATCGTCGCTTGGGAGCTGCTCGCCAACCGCCGCCTGTTCTTCGGCAAGACCGATGTCGAGACCGTCGACATGGTCCGCAAGGCCGAGGTCCCGTCCATCTCGAAGCTCAACTCGGACGTCTCGCCCGAGCTCGAAGCCATCATCAACAAGGCCCTCTCGCGCGACCCGAAGAAGCGCTACACCTCGGCCCGTGAGATGGGCGAGGAGATCGCCGATCTGCTCGCCAAGCAGGGGCTCAAGTCGACGTCGTTCGACCTCTCACAGCTCGTCGACCGCCTCTTCGGCCCCGTCGGTGCGAGCGGTGGGGGCTCCACCGAGGTCGCCACGCAGCGCCAGGCGCGCATCTCATCGATGATCGACGAGGAGATCGCCAACCTCTCGATGCTCGGCTTCTCACCCCAGGTGCGTGGCATCCAGGGCAGCGAGCCGATCGACCCCGCGACGCTGGGCCTCGCGACCCTCAACCGACCGCGCTTCGACCTGCGTCAGGTGTGGGCGAAGACCGGCGGTCCGAGCGCGGTCGAGTCCGACGCCAAGGAACGCGCCCCGACGCTGCGCGCGATGGAAGACGTCGGCGACCTCTCGGGCCTCGTGCGCATGCTCGAAGGCAGCTCCATCGGCGCCCTCGACTGGCCCGACTCCAAAGGCAACTCGTCCGCGGCAGGTCGCGTTGGCGGTGCCATCAGCTCCCCCGCGCCCGAGCAGAAGAAGGGCCTCCTCTACACGTTGATCGGCGTCGCCGTCGTCGGCGTCGGCGTGGCGCTCTTCTTCGTCCTGAACTGACGCTCGCCGCCACCGCGTCAGAAGTAGTAGAGCACCGACAAGGTCGCCGACACCGAACCCGCCCCGATGCCGATCCCGATCGCCCCTGGAGGCGCGGTCGTCCCAGGTCCGACTCCGTGCAGCTGCGCACCGCCGCCGGGCACGATGTTGACCAGGATCCCGGTCGCGGCGCCCACGCTGAAGTTGTCCGCGAGCCACACCTCGAGGCCGAGCGGGATCTCCAACGCGAAGTGGAGGTCGCTGTTGGTCGCGGTCGGGTCGATGATCTGGAACGCGTCGAGGCTGCGATAGCCAAGCGTGCCGCGAAGGCCAGTCCAGAGGTGGGCGTGTTGGCCGCGCGCGAGCTGGAACGCGAAGCCGGCCGAGCCGACCACGCCGGCCGACACGCTGCCGTCGACGATCACGATGTCGACCCCGAGTGTCGCCTGTATCGCAATGGATTCACTCATGAAATAGCGGATCGCCAGGCCGCTCGCGCCGCCCAGGCTCTGCTCGATGCCGATCCCGAAGCGCCCATCCATCTCGCGCGCATGTGCCACGCCGGGCGCCCCCAACAAGGTCCAAGCCAACATCGCCATGAGTCTCTTCACGTGGACCTTCCTTCGGCCGGGCTGCGCATGACAACCGATTGCGCGCCGACTGTCGACAAGCGCTGGTGGAGCGCGTAGTTCGTTCGCCCAGGCTACCCACCGCGATGGGCAAGAGGCCGCAGCGAGGACCGCATGAAGTTCTTCATCGACAGCGCCAACATCGACGAAATCAAGGAAGCCCTCGCACTCGGACTGTGCGACGGCGTGACCACGAACCCGAGCCTGGTCGCGAAGACCGGCCGTCCGTTCGATGCCGTCATCGCCGACATCCTCGCTGTCGTCGACGGCCCGGTCTCGCTCGAGGTCACCGCCCTCGACTACGCCACGATGATGAGCCAGGCGAAAAAGCTGCGCGCCCACGGCGACCAGGTCGTGGTCAAGCTGCCGCTCACGCGCGACGGCCTCAAGGCGTGCACCACGTGCTTCGACCTCGGCATCGCGACCAACGTCACGCTCTGCTTCTCGGCCGCGCAGGCGCTCATCGCGGCCAAGGCCGGCGCCACCTACATCTCGCCGTTCATCGGCCGCCTCGACGACGTCTCGAACGACGGTATCGGCCTGGTCGAGGACATCGTGCGCATCTACGACAACTACGAGTTCGAGACGCAGGTGCTCGCGGCCTCGCTGCGCCACCCGCAGCACGTCGTGCAGTCGGCGCTCGCGGGCGCGCACGTCGGCACGATGCCGCTGTCGGTCGTGCAGCAGCTGTTCAATCACCCGCTCACCGACGTCGGCCTCCAGCGCTTCATGGAAGACTGGAAGAAGGTGCCGCAGCCCTGAGCTCCGGCGACGCCCCTCCGAGATCGGGCTTCTACGACTTGGTCCCCGAAGCTCCATTGGATCCCTCGTGTCGAGACACGGTATCGACGATGCGCATCTTCAGCCTCCTCGTTTGCATGTGCTGCACGGCCGGTTCACTCGCGTGCCGCGACGACGCCAAGACTGCCCAGGGCACTGACGTGGCCGAAGTGTTCGTTCCCGACACCACCCCGGACAGGACGCCCGACGCTACCGCAGTGGACACCATCGCCTCCGATACCGGCGCGCCCGACACCGCTGTTCCCGAGGTCAGCGACGTCGCCGACACGGCGGAGACGATCGACACGTTGGAGGCCGTCGATACTCGCCCCGTCGAGACCACTCCCGAGACCGTCGAGCCGGAGGTCATCGACACCGCCGCGTGCCCCGTCCCGACGATGAAGGACGAGTATCCAGGACCGTTTCCGTCGTTCCCCTACGGCACCTGGGCCCACGCCGAAGGCTGCGTCGCCAACCCACACGATGTCATCATCGTGCTCGGCTGCCCCTCGGAGACCGACGGCTCACCGTCGAAGTGCCAGATCGATCGCGCGCGCATCACCGAGCAGTTCTACGATGCCCACTGGGCCTCCAACTTCATCGTGACGGGCGCCGCCGTGCACAACGATCACGTCGAGGCCGACGCGCTCTACGCGCTCCTGGTCGGGCGCGGGCTACCCGCCGACGCGATCTACAAGGAACCGCAGGCGCGCCACACCGACGAGAACCTCTACTACTCGACGCGCATCATGCAGGAGCATGGCTGGACCTCGGCGCTGGTCGTCTCCGAAGACCCGGGTCACCTCATGATGACCGCCGTATGTGACTCGAATTGCTGTGTCGATCTGGGACGTTTGACGCTCTACGAGTGGGAGGTCGAGCCCGACCTCTACGTCAAGGCCGGCCACTACGCGCTCGTCCCGCCCGGCACCGCGAACACCGACGCCGAGTGCACGCACATCAGCGGCTTGTTCATGTGCATCAACCTCGGCGATCGCGAAGCCTGCAAGGACGACTTCCAGCTCTCGACCCCATGAGCTCGGACGTGTCCTACGGGCTCATCGCCGGCACGTAGTCGACCCGCCAGAGCTTGGCTCCAGCCGCGCCATCCACATGCTTGACGGCGAGCGGCGTCGAGTCGGTGCGCGCGATCGCGAAGCCATCGGGGAAGTCCTTGTCGCGTCCCAGCGCCAGCATGACGAGCTGGAAGAACGTCTCGATGGCGGCCCCGACATCACGTCGCTGCGTGACCAGCTCGAGCTCCATGAGTCCCGCCTTCGCGAGCCCGATGCTGGCGAAGTGCAGCTCCGCGGTGGTGCCGCCGAGCTCGAAGCCGACCCATAACCAGCCGCGCGGGAGCTTGTCGCGCGCCGCGGCGAGCACATACGTCGCCGGCTGCGCGACCCGCCCGGCCGCGAAGTAGACTCCAACCGCGCTCGCGTTCTGCTGGCAAGCGATGGTCGCCAGCTGTGCCAGCGCGTCGACCGCCGCGAGCCGCGCGACGCCCGCATCCGGCACGAGGTCTATCACCCACTGAGCGACATGCGGCGCCAGCACCTCGTCCGAGATGAGGCTCGTGATCCCGCGCTTGAACGCGAGTTCCGCATTGGCCAGCGCGCTCTTCTCGAGCCGCACCGACGCGACGCCCAACCCGGGTAGCGCTATGCGCGTGCCACCTTTCTCGTCCGCGACCAGCGCTGCGCCCGCGCCCGTGAGCTTGTTGTAGGCCCCGACCAACATCTTGCCGTCGGGGATCGGTGCCTCGGCGAGCAGCACCGAAGCGGACTCCGGAAAGACGACGGCGACCGGCTCGGGCGCCCTGGGAGGGACCTTCGGCGCCGCGTTGAGAATGACCGTGCACACCGTCATCAAAATCTGCCCAAGCATTGCCACCCCGCTTCACCTGCCGCAGTCCCCGAACATGCAGCATCCGCTAGCGCGGGAACACCTTGAACATGAACCGGTCTGCGCGCCGCACCGTGAATGCCAGCGGCTGCCCGGTCGACACGCTCGCCACGAGCCGCTTGAAGCCCTCGGCACCGTCGACCACCGTCTCGTAGTTGACCTGCACGATCACGTCGCCGCCCTTGATGCCCGCTGCCGCGGCCATCCCGCCCGCGCGCACGTCCTTGACCGACACGCCCTGGCCCGGTTCGATGCCGATCTCTTTGGCCCGCGCCTCGCTGAGCGCCACGACCTCAATCCCAAGGAGGCCCGCATCGCGCTTGGCGAGCGGCGCGCTCTCGGGGAACGGCGCCAGCGTCACCGACAGCTCGTGAGCCTTGCCCTCACGATTGACCAGGACCTTCAGTGAGCGCGCCGCCGAGGCCGTCGACGCGAGCCACGGCAGGTCGTCCCAGTGCTCGATCGGTGTGCCGTCGAAGCGCGTGATCACGTCGCCGCGCGCGAAGCCCGCCGCTGCTGCCGGCGTAGAGGGCTTTACGTCGGTGACCAGCGCGCCTTTGCCACGCTCGATCCCGATGCGTCCGGCCATGTCCTTGTCGACCGGCCCGACCTGCACCCCGAGGTAGGACCGCGCGACGTGGCCCTGCGCGAGCTGCGGCAGCACGGTCTTGATCATGTCAATCGGCACGGCGAAGCCGATGCCTTGGCCGGCCGCGTTGATCGCGGTGTTGATCCCAACGACCTCGCCGCGGATGTTGATGAGAGGCCCACCGGAGTTGCCCGGGTTGATGCTCGCGTCGGTCTGGATGAAGCGCGCCTGGTTGGCCTCGTTGCCGGGCAGCACGTCGCGCCGTCCCTTTGCCGACACGATCCCGGCGGTAACGGTGTGACTGAGTCCGAACGGGTTGCCGATGGCGATCACCCACTCGCCGATCTCGAGCGCCTCCGAGTTGCCGAGCGGCGCCGCCGTCAGCGGTTCGGTCGGCTCGATCTTCAGGAGCGCGATGTCGAGAAGCTCGTAAGTGCCCACAACCTTTGCGGGATATTCGTGATCGTTGGCGAGCCGCACGACGATCGTGTCAGCCTCTGACACGACGTGGTTGTTCGTCAGCACGTAGCCACTCGAGTGGATGATGAAGCCCGTGCCGAGCCCGCTGCCGCCGTTGGGCATGAAGGGCAGGGGCACCGACCTCCGCTCGACGTTGATGTTGACGACCGCGGGCGACAGCTCCTTGGCGAGCCGCGAGAACGCCCGCATCGACACCGGTGCGTCCGGATCGAGGGGCTTGGCGTATGTCTTCTCGGTCCACAGCTTGGCCGGGATCCCCGACTCCGCGTGCACCTTCCCAGACGACAGCGGCGCCAAGGCGAGCGCCGCGAGCATCACGACCCAGAGACCGCTACTACGCATTGGTTTCTCCCCTGGCGTGGAACCCACCACGCCCTTCCGAGCATAGCGAAACCAGCCCTCTGTGACCCGATTCCCTCTCCTATCCGCTCCTATCCGAAGGGTCAGGGTTGGTGACCGGGTCACCCGACGGTGGTCCGCGCGCTCACGTCAGCCGTGGGCAGGAACACGGTGAAGGTCGCCCCGCGGCCGACGCGGCTCGAGATTTCGATAGTGCCCCCGAGGCTATCGACGATCCGCTGGCAGATCGCGAGCCCAAGCCCGGTGCCGGTCTGCTTGGTCGTATAGAACGGGATGAACAGCCGCTCCATGACCTCGGGCGGGATCCCCGGGCCCTCGTCCTCGAAGCGGATCCGCACATAGGATCCCGGCTCGGCGGTGCCACTCGCCCGCGTGCCACCGCGTTCGGTCGCGCCACGCCATGCCAGCGACGTCGCGATCGTCAGCCTGCCACCCCCCTGCGGGCTCATCGCCTCGATCGCGTTGCGCGACAGGTTCAGCGTCACCTGCCGGATGAGCTCCGGGTCCGAGCGGATCGACGGCAGGTTCGGAGCTGCTATCAGCTCGACCTTGGAACTGTGCACCTCGCTCGCGATGAGCGTCATCGTGCGCTCGAGCACGTGGTTCACATCGACCAGGTCGCGCTTGCCTTTGAGCGGCCGCGCATAGGTCAGGAACTGGCTCACGACCGAGTCGAGGCGATTGACCTCCTCCTGGATGATCTGCAGGAAGGTCGCGCGCTGCTCCGGCTCGACCTCCGCCAGGAGCTGGGCCGAGCCCTTGATCGCCCCGAGAGGATTACGGATTTCGTGCGCGAGCCCGGCCGCCATCTGGCCGATCGCGGCCAGCCGATCGCGCTCACGAATCCGGTCGAAGAGGCGCGAGTTCTCGATGATGATCGTTGCCTGAGCAGCCAGCGCCACGATCGCGCGTGTCTCGTCGGCCGACCACGCCTCACGTAGCCTCTCGTTCTTCACGACGAGGAAGCCCAACAACTCGGGCCCGGAGTCCAGCTCCAGTGGTGAGCTCGCGGCCCGCGCGCTGGCCCCGACCAGAGCCGTCACGAGCTGCGCCTCGAGCTCCTTCATGGTCGCGATCATCGCGTCCAACACCTCGATGCGCCCCTGTAGCTCGGCGGCTGCTTGCGGCACGGGCCGCGTCGGGACCGCCGGGAGCTCGGCCGTCGTCGCCGCTTCACCCGTTCCGGTCGCCGCCTTCTGCAGCCCGATCCCGGCCTCATCCGCGCGGTTGCGCTCGGCTATCTCGGCCGCGCGCTCGCGCTCCAGCTCGAGCGCCTCTCGCTCCGACTCGAGCCCCTCGATCAGCATCACCTTCTGCTGGAGGAGGCGCGCGAGGAACGGCCGCGCCTTGATCGCATCCAACAGCGGCGGCGGCGCGGTGCCGACGAACCCTAGCCGCTTCATCGACAGCCCGTCCTCATCGCGCAGCCACACGCTCGCATGCGTGACCTGGCGCGAGGCCTCGAGGCGGCTCATCAGGAGGTCGGTCATGCCGCCGATGTCGATCACGTTGGCTAGCGATTTACGAATAATCTCAGCCTGTTTCGTGAACTCGAAGCGCTCTCGGAAGACCAGCTCATTCAAGCGCGCCTCGACGAAGTAGCGAAGCGGATCGAGCAGGATCAGGATCACGATGGTCGCGATGATCGTGTTGAACAGGAACAGCCCGAAGTCGTGGCGCCACCACGCAACGAGCAGCGCGTAGATGACCGACAGCACCAGCGCGAAGCCGCCCAGCACCAGCACGCGCCCGACGAACTCATAGACGTCGAGGATCCGGCGCAGCGTGATGACCTGGTAGACGAAGAACATGAACACGGCGACCAGCATGTTGCCGAGCCACGCCACGCCGACATCGAACGCATAGGCGAGCAGCGCCAACGAGAAGACGGCCCCGCTCACGACGGTCAGCGACACGAGCCGCGTGCGCTCCGAGCGCAGCTCGACCCCACGTGTGCGCCGGACCATCAATCCGACCGAGAGCCCGAGCGCGACCAGCGTCGCCGCGAAGCCAAAGCGTAGGAGCCCAATCAATGCGCCGCGATTTGCCTCCGCATCCGCGAACAAGGAGCCCGTCGCCCACAAGATGATGCCGGTCGCGATGCCAAAGCCGCTCAGCACCCGCCCGAGCAGCACGGCCGCACTCGCGAAGCGATCATCCTCGGCCGAGAACGCGGCAAAGAACCCGACGAACGAGGCCGGCAGGATCGCGGCGAGGATCCCGCGCAGCGCGAGCCCACTGGTGTCGGAGAGGATCTCTCCCAGCACCAGCGCGTCGGCCACGAACCACGCGACCAGGTTGAACGCCAGCGCTGCGAAGCGCGACGGCGGCACCGTCGGCCGACTGCGCAACAGCACGGCTATCGCCAGCGCGAGGCACACGACCGCTGCGAGCAGCGCCGCCTGAATCCGGTACCAGTTCTCCACCGATGAAGAGCCTCACCGTTCACGATCCAAACGGCAAGCCCGGCAAGGCAGCCGAAGGCGATACGGCGAATTTGCGAAGCGGGGCGAGCTGACGAGCGAGCGACGAAGGGCCTGCGCGTCCCGCGAGCGAATTCAGGGAGTTCCCTCGTTCTCCTTCTTGATCTTGTCCTTCTCGAGTTCCTCCAGCATCGCGTTGCGAAGGAGGTGCGCGACCTTGACGTTCTCGGCGTCCGCCGAGCCGCTGCGGTTGATGTACTCGCCGAGGTAGCGGAACGCGCTGCGCGTGTCGTTCGAGGCGACGTAAGCGAAGGCAAGATTGAAGATGATGTCGGTGCGATCGCCGCCCTGCTGCACGGCCTTGTCGAACATGAGGATCGCATCCTTGGGCTGCTGGTCCTCCATCTTGAGCATGCCGAGGTTGTTGTAGAGGTCGGCTGTGTCGTCGGCGTACTCGACGCCCTTCTCGTAGACCTGGGCCGCGGCGGCCTGCTGGTCGAAGCGCTCGTAGAGTTCACCGAGGTCACGCCACGCTGGCGCGTACTTGGGATCCATCGCGATCGCGTCGCGGAACGCCTTGTCGGCGCCCTTCGCGTCTTCCTTGGCGGCCAGCATCACGCCCTTGTGATACATCGCCGGCGCGTAGTTCGGGTCCTCGGTCAGCGCGCGGTCGAGGTAGCCGAGCGCCTTGGCCGGGTCGGGCTTGGGCAACGAGGCGTAGTAGCGCCCGAGCTGATAGAGCACGTCGCGGTCGGTCGGCTCGATCTTCTCGGCGGCCAGCAGGTGCTCGAGACCCTTCTCGGGCTGGTTCCGGTCGAACAGCTCGATGATCGCCATCTGGAACAGCGCCCGATGGTTGGTCGGGTCGATGCCGTTGGCGCGCGTGTAGAGGGCGTACGCGATCTCACGATCGCCCAGCTCCTCGCGCTTGATGCCGTCGTTGAGGAGCTTGATGCCCTCGACCCGCTCCTTGTTGCAGCCACCGAGGGTCGGCGCGAAGAGGCCCAGTGCGAGCGCAAGAGCACCCGAACGCGTGAGTCGCATGAGTCGCATGTTCACCCTTATTGGGTCTTCAGGATGAGCGGGTAGGCGACTTCGACGACGCCTCCGTCTTTCGGTTGCGGGAAGCGCCAGCGCGCCATCTTGGTCGCGATGCAGGCGTCGAGCGCCGGGTCGCCGAGCGAGCTGTTGGCCGCGCGCGGCTCGTGCACGCTGCCGTTGGGCAGGATGGTGAAAGCCAGGGTCACCTTGCCACCGAGCTTGCGGTTGGACTGCAGGCGATCCTGGTAGCACCACTTGATGCCCGACAGGTACCGGCGGATGTACTGGCGCACGGTGTTCTCGTCGAGCTCACCCGAGATGCGGGCTGGTGACTCGACGATGCGGGGCTCGGGCGGCTTGTTGTCGAAGTCGACCGGCCCGAGGTCACGACCGTTGGGATCCTTGCGCAGGCCATCGGCGATCACGGGTCCGCCATTGGGGTCGCCGTTCGGGAGACCGCCGTCCGATGGCAGGAAGCCGTTGCCGCTGGTGTCGAAGCCGCTAAACGGATTGATGTTTCCGGTATCTCCGAAGTCGCTGGAGCCGTTGGGGTCGTTGAATCCAAGCGCCTTGAACGGCGACGGCTTCGAGTCGAGGTCGGGGCTCGTCATGAGCTTGTCGAAGAGCGGGTTGTTCGCGCGGAAGGCCTGCGACATCGCGGTTTGCTGAGCGATCTGCTTGGCGCGGTCCTGACGCTGCTCAGGCGTGAGCTTGGTCAGGTCTTCCTTCTGCTTGCGCTGCATCTTGTCGACGAGCGGGTTGGTCCGCTCGACCTGCGGCGTCGGGTCGGCGACTGGGATGACGTCCCTCGGGTCGACCTTGAGGTCTTCGTCGGCGACGCGGTCCTTGTCCTTGCGGATCTCGTCTTCCTTCTTCGCCTCTTCCTTTTTCTTCTCTTCCTCGAGCTGCTCAGGCGTGATCTTCAACGCTTGGATGACCTTCTGGCGCTGGGCACGCGGGTCGCGCGTCGACATCAGCAGGTCATCGGGCGCGGTCGAAGCGATGATCAGGAAGGCGATCTGCACGAGCGCGGACAGGCCGATGAAGAGGAACGGCTCCTTCTCGAAGTCCTTCTTCGCAGAGACCGCGGTCACAACCGGCGCATGCGCCAGCAGGATCGTGAACTCGCCCACCTTGAGGCGAGCCCGCAGCGCGCCCTTGATCGGCAGCGACTTGTTCTCTTCCGCGAGCTCCTGGACCGACTTCACCTTGTCGCCGAGCAGCACGTCGCCGGTGACGTTCGGGTTCGAGAGGTCGAGCGTGAAGCCCGAGTCGCTGGCGCGCACCAGCTTGAACGTCTCGCTGCCGAGGATCTCACGCGGGATCGCGAAGTCCGCCGACTCGTTGTCGGCGAGCACCACGTCCTGCGACTTCATGAAGGTCTTGGACGAGAGCACGGTCTCGCCCCAGAGGAGCGCGATATCCAGCGCCCAGGTCGCGCCTTCGGTGGCCGACTTCTTCTTGTAGAAGGAGTCCTCGCCGAGTCCCCGGATCTCTTCGGGCTTGACCGGGCCGGATGCGCCAGCCGGCATCTGCGGCGTCCCATCGCCGCCACCCATCGCCTGCGCCGCGATCGCCGTCGCCTCGCCGTCGTTTGCAGGCGCGCGATCACCCGCGACACCACTCGTCGCGACGACCGGAGCGGCGCGTGTCGCGGCGGCCTCGTCGATCTGCACGACCAGGGTCGTAGTGCCGAGCACCAGCCGGTCGCCGTCCTTGATCTCGGCCTGCACGACGCGCTCGCCACGCAACACGGTGCCGTTGGTCGAGCCGAGGTCGGTGACGCGCCACTTGCCGTCTTCACGCTGCTCGATGACTGCGTGCTTGCGCGACACGTTGATGTCGTCGAGCCGCAAGGTCGAGGTCGACAGCTTGCCCACGTTGATGATGGGGCGGTCGAACTTGACCTCGTTGATGAGCTTCCCGTTCAGGTAGACGCTGAAGCCGATTGTGCTCTTGGCCATGGGACGCTTCTCGTTTGCCCTCGTCGGGCCGCTGGGTTCCGTCGAGCCTCGCGCCATTTCGTGGCGCGCTGGGCAGCAAGAGAACCTATGTCGCTGTCAGGAGCTGGGGCAGCAGTAACTCCTGACGCCTTCGGCCTGAAAAAGTTTCGTGGCCCGGGATTTCTGACTGCTCTCGCCTCGCCACGGCTTCGCCTGCTCGGCGAATTTCTGACTGCTCTCGCCTCGCCACGGCTTCGCCTGCTCGGCGAATTTCTGACTGCTCTCGCCTCGCCACGGCTTCGCCTGCTCGGCGAATTTCTGACTGCTCTCGCCTCGCCACGGCTTCGCCTGCTCGGCGAAATCAGCAATAGCTCGGCGGCGTTGCCTGGGCGCGACGGCTATATGTCGTCGGCCGAGCGTAGGATCTCGTTGACGAAGTCGAGCCGCACCTCGATGAGGCTCGAGCGACGACCACGGGATACGCCCTCGATGAGCATCGTGCCGGGCTTGAGGTAGTCGGTGGAGATGGTGTCTCCCTCGAAGTTGAACTTGCGCTTCTCGGCCTTGACCTCGGGCGGCGGGGCCGCGAAGGCAGAGCTCGAGGCGAAGGCACAGACCATGGCGAGCAACACGGTGAATCGTTTCATCGTCCAACCTCCGTTCCGGGCGACAGTCTATTACAGGTGCGCGAAGGGAACAATCAGGGCTTTTTGAGGGTCCGCATGACCGCCTCGATCGACTTCACGCGCTTGGTGACTTCGCCGAACTTCGGATTCGACTTGTCGGTCTTCGCGAGGAAGTTCTCGCAGCGGCTCTTCGCCATCTCGTACTTCTGGACCTGCATGGCCGGGGGCGCCGCCGGAGCGATGTACTGCTGGTGCAGAATGCACAGGTTGTACTCGATCTCGACCATGCCCGGCCGCGCCGCGAGTGCAGCCAGGTAGCCCTTCTCGGCCTCGTCGTAGCGACCGAGGCCGCGCAGCGCGACTGCCCGTGACATCAACACGTCCGCGTCGCTAGGCCGCGACTGGAGCACTTCATCGAAGCGCTTGAGCGCCTGCTCGAAGTTGCCGTAGCCGAGCTCGATCGAACCGAGGTTGAGGCGGGCGTCATCGTTGTCGGGGTCGGCCGCGAGCGCTGCCAGGAACGAGTCGGTCGCAGCGCGCAGGTTGTCGCGCGACAGGTGAACGAGACCCATCACGTTGTGCAGGGCCGCGGCATCTTTGTGGCCTTCGAGCGCGCTCTCGGCGACGAGGCCGGCCTGGTCGAAGAGGCCCTCGCGATAGTAGGTGATCGCGATGTTCAGGTAGGCGTGGATGTTGTCGGGGTCGCCGGCAAGCACGTTGCGTCCGTGGCGGCGCGCGGCCTCGAACATCTCCGCGGCCTTCTTCTTGTCGCTGCGCATCAGATCGGTCGCGCGCTCGAGGTTCCACGACGTCAGCAGGTTTTGCGCGTCCTGCTGGAACGGGTCCTCGGCCGCGATCGCCTCGAGGCCGGCCACCGCACTGCCCGACTTGCTCATGTCGCTGAGACCCAGCCCGAGCAGCTGGGCCTTGGCCGCGTTGTACTTCGGGTCGGCCGACACCGCGCTTTGCCAAGCGGCGCGTGCGCCGTTGATGTCGCCCTTCATCTTGAGCAGCAGGCCGAGGTTGTACCAGGCGTCCTTGCCGCTCTTCGCGTCCTTGGTCGAGGCGCGGAAGAGGCGCTCGGCATCGGCGGACCTGGTCGCCAGCAGCTTTGGGTCACGCGCGATCTTCATCGCTTCGTCGAAGTCGCCGGCGAAGGCCGAGCCGCTCACGGCGAGGGCAGCCACGAAGGCCGCGAACATCATCGACACGCGCATCTCACTTACCTCCCGCGAACGCCGGCACACCGCCATTGGGCGTGAGCTGGTTGGGCCGCAACCGGAATTCCTTGACCGACTTGTCCTCGAGGTCGAGCTGCGCGATCGCGCGCTCCGCCTTCTCCGAGTAGTCGTTGAACCAGCGGTCCTTCTGCGCCGTCTCGAGCGCGCGCCGGTAGTTGATGAGCGCCTGCGCGCGGATCTTGGTCGATCGATCCGCCATGTCTTGGCGGAAGGCGTCCTCGGCCTCAGCGAAGCCCTTCACTGAAGCGGGCAGGGGCACGTTCTCGATCGAGTCGGCGAGGTCCTGGTAGGCGAGACCGAGCTGTGTCGACGCGGCGATCACCCAACCCGGATGGCCGTACGCGATGACCTGCTCGTAGGTGGTCTTCACCTTGTCCATGATCGTCAGCTTGTCGGTGACGGCCTTGCTCACGGCCTTGTCGGTGCGGCCGTCGAGCTTGATGGCGCGCGCGTCCTGGAGCTGCACCTCGCCGATGTTGAAGTGGCTCTCGGCGACGGCCGAGAAGGCTGCTACGTCGAGGTCCTGCTTCCAGCGATCCTCGAGCCCGCGGAAGGTGGCCAGCGTCTGCTCGAACGCTGCTGTCGCCTCGCGGTGCTTCTTCAGCTTCTGGAGGGCGATGCCGCGCTTGTTCAGGGCCTGCAGTCGCACGCTCGCGGGCTCCTTATCGTACTTCTTGATGTGGGCCGTGACGGCGGTCACCACCTGCGGCCATTTCTCCTCCTTCTCGAGGATCAGCACGATGTCGAAGTCGACGCGCGGGGCGTCGGGCTCCTTCGGGTACTTGCGCAAGTAGGTCTGCAGGTTCGCGACCGCCTGCTTGTACTGGCCGAGGGTCTTCCGGAACACGGCCGCGTAGCGCAGCGCGTTCTGCGCCAGCTTGTGGTCGGGGTAGCGCGTGACGAGGAACTCGTACCAGGTTGACGCCTCGTCGTAGGCGGCGGTCTGCCGGAACATCTCGCCGATGGCGTAAGCGGCCTTCGGCGCGAGCTCGTGCTTCGGGTACTTCACGATGATCGTCTTCTGCGTCTCGAGCGCCTTCACGACCTGCTTCGCTTCGAAGTAGGCGATAGCGGCGTTGTAGATCGCGTCGACCGAGCGGCTCTCGTTCGGGAACTCGCGGGCGTACTTCTCGAAGCAGGCGGCCGCCTCGGTGTACTGCGACGCGGCCTGGATCTTCTGGCATTCCTGGAAGTTGAAGGCGTTCTTGACGCGCTGGATGTCCTGGCGAAGGTCTTCGGTGACGCCCGAAGCGGTGTCGAACTTGTTCGCCCACAGGCGCAGGTTGTCGACGTCGCCGGCCAGGTTGTAGGCCGACAGCAGGAGGCGGCGCGCGTCGTTCTCGGCCGGATGGCCGGGGTGCTTCTCGAGGAACAGCCCGAAGCGCGTCGCCGCCTCGCCGAAGTGATTGTAGTTATAGTACAATTTGGCCACAGCGAAGCGTGCGGCGGGCACGTTCTTGGCGGTCTCGGCGTTCTCGCCCTTCTTCGCGATAATGGTCATCCAGCGGTCGACGGCGACCGCGAAGCGCTTGTCCTCGGGCGGCAGGTCGATGGGCTTGAGGTCTTCCTCGGCCTCGTTCTTGAGCTTGGTCGCCTCCTGCTTGTTCTTGGCCTTCACGACCTCGAGGTAGGCAAGCACGACCTGCTCGCCGGCGAGATCGGCGTACTGCCCGTTCGGGTCCATCGAGATGACCTTCTCGAACTCGGCCGCGCACTCCTCGTACTTCTGGGTCAGGCACAGCAGCAGCGCGTTGTTGACGGCGAGCTGATAGGCCTCGGCGTCGCCCTTGCCGAAGACCTTGCCCGCGAGCTCGTAGAGCTTTTGCGTGTACTCGAGGGTCTTCTTCTCTTTCGTCTTGTTGTACTCGGCGTGATAGGCCTGCGCGATCTCGAGCAGCATGCGTTTGATCTCTTGGCGCTCCGTCTCCTGGAAGTCCTGCGGGGCCTTCGCGAGGTCGGTCTGGTAGACGCGGATGAGGTTGCCGAGCTCCTCGACGGTGGCTTCCTTGTCACCGGGCTCGACCGCGTTGTTGACGATCTGGCGCTGGAACTGGACGACCATGTAGCTCTGGTCCTTGCCCTCGATGGCGCCCTTGCGCGCCTCGTTGATGAGGATGCGCAGGAGCTCAGTCGAGCGCTGGAACTCGCTCTGCTCGTTGTAGATGTCGGCCAGGCGACCCGCGATGGCGAGGTAGCGCTCGCCCGCGTCGGCCTTCTCGATCAGGAACTTCACCGCGTCTGCCGGCTTGCCGACCTTCGAGTACGGCAGCACGAGCTCGTTCTGGGCCTCACGGCGAAGGGCGATGGCGCCCTTCTTACCCTCGAGCACCTGGCGCTTGGCGAGGTCGATGACGTCGATGAAGCGCTGGAGCGAGAGCTTGTAGTCGGCGAGGTTGTAGAGGCACCATGCCTGCTTGTAGATCGAGTAGCCGTAGATGTTGGACTCGGTGTAGCTCTCGGCCTTCTGGTAGAGCTTGATCGCGTTACCGAAGTCGTTGAGTTCGAAGTAGTAGTCGCCGATGTTGACGAGCGCGTCGGGCACGTAGGGCGACGTCGGATGCTCACCGATGATCTTGGTGTACTCCTCGATGCCTTCATCACCGCGACCCATCTCAGTCAGGTTGTAGGCCAGGAAGTACCGGATTTCATCGAGGTTCTCGGCCTTGGCGAAGCGGCGCGTCAGGTCCTTGTAGCGCTTGATCGTCTCTTCTTGGAACTTCCTCTTCAGGTCGGTCAGGCGCTGCTGCTCACGGGTCCAGCGGTCGATCTCCTTCTTGTCGTTGCGCTGCTGCGCCTCGAAAAGGGGCTTCTCGATCTCTTCCGAGTTGACCCGGTTGCCGTAGAACTCGGCGAGGTCCCAGTAGAAATCCGCGAGCGCCATCGAGTGCTTCGGGAACGACATCGAGTTGCGATCCTCGAGCTCCAGGATCTGCTCCTGGTTGCGAATCGACTCTTTGAGGGACTTCTCGGTCTGCTTCGCGTCGAGCTGCTTGTCGCGCTGACGCGTCTGCTTGCCGATGCCCGGACCGCTGGACTTCTTGGTCTCGGTCTTGGGCGGCGGCGGCTTCACCGGGATCGGCTCGATCGCCGAGGCCTGACCCGCGAGCACTGCTACGAGGCTCAGCGCCGCGAAGGCGGCGACGAGGGGAGCGCGCAGCCGATAGGCGAGGGAGGGGGCGAGGGAGAGGGCCGGGTGTCTATTCATCTTCGACCTCGTGCGGCTTCGGGCATGACGCCCTCGGCGCGACCTGGGGCCTGCGGCACGACAGCCGGAGGCGATACGATTGGAGGCTCTGACGCATCGAGGCGCCAGGGGCGCGCACGTCCATTGCGACGTTCGATCGGGGAGCCCACTGGGGGCAGCTCTCCTATCAGAATGCCGTTGGTAGGCGAAGTCACGAAATTCGTCGTCGGAGGAGGCCGCGTACAACGTGGGTTTCCGCGGGAATGTCAGCGATCGCAGGAGGTCTGGCGCGCTGAAGTCAGGCGCCCGACGCGATCGAGAGGACTCGGCCGACGTGGCGAGGTGGATGGTAAGGTCAGGGGGATACAGGGGTTTCCGACTCAGGGGGCGCCGCGCATTCGCTCTTGATGTCGTAGAGGTACGAGCCCAACTCGTCTTTCCAGTATTCCCCTTCGAAGGGCCACTCGATGTGCTCCTCGTCGACCTCGACCTCGCGGTTGGCCGCCGTGGCAGCGGCCTGCTCCTGCGCGGCGGCGTTCGAGATGTCGCCGCGGCGGGCGCGCAGCGTCTCGCCCTTGATCTTCAGCGCCGAACCGAGGTGGCGCTGGAGGTCCTTGACGATGCGCACGAGTCGGCCCTGGGCGAGCGCGCCGGCCTCTCCGATGACGAGGCTGCGGTACGACTCGATGTCGCCCTTGAGCTGGCCGATGAGGCCACGCTCGGCACCCTGCCCGCCGAGCTTCTCGAGCTTGATGACCTCCTCGTTGAGCTTGGCGACGAACTCGAACTTGCGGCGCAGCTTCTTGTCCTCGAGGGCGGCGTCGAAGATGCGGCGGAAGCGCAGCGAGTACTCCGAGTCGCCAGCCTTCGAGAGGCGCGCGAGCCAGAAGTAGAACGCGTTGGGGTCCGCGAACTGGTTGATCTCGGCCTTGAACTGGGTCATCAGCGGGTAGTAGTCGTTGACGAACTCTTTCACGATCGCGTCCGCGTCGTCATAGCGGCAGTTGTAGAAGAGGATGAGCGCCTGCAGAACGCGCGACTCCGGGAAGTACTCCGCGGCGAAGTACGGGGAGTTGACGGTGTGCAGATTGCCCAGCGACTTCGGGTAGTTCTTGAGCTGGAAGTGCACCCACGAGACTTCGTAGATCGCTTCCAGCCAGTGCGGGTTGGTGACCGCGACCTCGTCGTAGTAGGCGACCGCGACGTCGTACTGACGCGTCGAGTAGAAGAGGCGACCCAGCGCGAGCAGCGCGTCGGCTGCGACGCGGTCGATCGTCTCGGTGCCGCCTTCGTCGCGCTGCACACGTAGGACGGTCTTGAACGAGTCGGCGGCCTGCGTGAGCTTGTCGGCGTTGAGGTTGCGCTCGGTGCCGAGGCCCGACTGTGCGACGTGGATGACGCCCTCGAGATATTTGGCGCGCGCATAGAGCGTCGCGTTCTTCTTCGACACCGATTGGAAGCGCGTGAGCGCTTCGGCCAGCGACTCCTCGCCGTAGAAGAACTGGCCAACGAGGAAGTGCAGCTCGTCGGCGTCCTCGGGTGGATAGACCTCGGGCGGGTACTCCGACACTTTGAGCAGTACCGACGGGTCGTTGCCGGTCGCGCGCGCGATGCGCAAGAGGTACGTCAGCGTCTTGGCGTAGCGCGAGTGCGCCTGGCCGGCGTCGACGATCTCTTCGAAGCGCGTGAACGCAGACTGATACAGGCCGAGTTCGTAGAGCGAGACACCCAGCAGGTACTGCCCTTCCTGGATGATGGGGTTGGCCTTGTCGCCTTGCCGGACGAGGTCGTTGAACTTCAGGGCGGCCGCCAGATACTCCTCCTTCTGGAGCTGGGCGGTGCCTTCCGTGAGCCACTTGCCGAGCGCCGCGTCGGTGACGGTCGTCTCCTCCTCGAGGTTGAGGGGCTCATCAGCGAAGGCGGGCAACGCGCTGGTCGTGAGCACGGCACCGACGAGCCAGGCGGTCCCGCGCGAGGCGAGCCCGTGGCCCAGCATGCGCGAAGCAAATGCGCGTGAGCGAGGAGCCGCGATGCGGCGCTTGGAGTCGTTCGGGGTTCGGGTCACAGCTCACTCCGGCGTCAGGCCAACACAGTGCCCGCTGTTGTAGCCCACGCCGCGAAAGGCGGTCAAGGCGAGGCAGGAGCTGCGGCAGGGCCCAGAGTAGAACGCGGAAGCCCCGAATGGGGCCGGCAATGAGGTTGACACAGGGCGGGTCGGCGTCGAAGATGCCGGGCGCGATGAACGGAGCCGATCGTATGAACAACGCATCAATACTGGTTTCCCTCGTCCTCGGGGCGCTCGCGGTCGGCGCTTGCGATGACGCCGAGCCGTTCTTCCACCATTGCCCGCTGTCGACGACGATCATCGACGTGTGCGAGCAGGAGTCGACCGACACGTTGCTGACCTGCATCGTGCGTGAGCATCCGATGTGCGAGGAGCAGGTGTGCGCTTCGTGGAAGGGCAGCGACAGCTTCTGCTCGGCCGCGTGCGCAGCCGACACTGATTGCCCAACCGACTCGACCTGCCAGTCGTACCTCGACTACTCGGTTTGCGTTCCGAACGCCCTGCCGCCGGGCCCGCTCACCAGCAGTAAATGAGCCTCGGCGCGCGCACCGGAGGCGATTTGGTGGCGCGCCTCAGACCGAGAAGGCGTTGCGATACCAGCGCAGGTCCCAGCCGAGGAAGCCGTTGCGGGTGAGCGCGACGACGTCGAAGCGGATAGCGCGCGGCTTGGGTTGATGGCCGTAGAGGAAGAGCTGCGCGAGCGCTGCGAGGCGCTGCTGCTTGGCGCGTCCGACGCTGTATGCTGCGCCACCGCCGAAGCCTGCGCTGGTCGTACTTGCCGCGCCGCGCCTGGGTGATGTCGCTCGCACCTCGACGAACACCAGTACCTCGCCGTCGCGCATGACCAGGTCGAGCTCGCCGCCGTGACCGCCGAAGCCGGGCCGCGGGGCGGCCTTCCAGTTGCGCGTGACGAGCGTCAGGCCGGCGTCTTCGAGGTGCGCCAGAGCCTTGGCCTCGGCGCGGCGTCCGAGGCGCTGACGCTCATCGGTCACGGCTCGGCGGTGCCGGCGCCGAGCGGCGCGAACAGGTCCATGCCATCGGCTTGCGCAGGCGGTGCGGCGTTCGGGCCGAACGGCATGTTGAAGCTCTTGCGGTGGATGGGCGAGGGGCCGTGGCGTTCGACGGCCGCGCGATGGGCGACGGTCGGATAGCCCTTGTGACGGTCGAAGCCGTAGTCGGGGAACTCCGCGTGATACACGTGCATGATGCGGTCGCGAGCGACCTTGGCGAGGATCGACGCCGCCGCGATGTTGAGGCTGCGGGCATCGCCCTTGATGATGGGGCGCTGGTCGATCTCGGCGGGCAGTGGGGCGCGGTCCCTGCCATCGACAAGCACGATCGACGCTCGCAAGTGGGGCTGGGCCAGGACGAGCTGCTCCCACGCGAGCGCCATACCGTGAAGCGACGCACGCAGGATGTTCATGTCATCGATGACCTCGTGCTCGACGACGACCAGGCCGACGCCCAGGGCGCACGCGAGGATCGGCTCGAACAACGCTTCGCGTTCGGCTTCCGTGAGCTTCTTCGAGTCGTCGATGCCCACCAGCGGGCACGGGTCGGGGAGGGCGCAGGCAGCGACGACGACCGGCCCGGCCAGCGGGCCACGGCCGGCCTCGTCGAGGCCGATCAGCACGCCGAGCCCCTGGGCGCGTGCCCAGAGCTCGACCTCACCACAGACAAAGACTTCGGAGACAAGGCCGGGCAGAGGGTCCGGCCGCGTCTGCTTCGACGTTGGCTTCCTCTTCTCGGCCTTGGGTTTCGAAGCATCGGCAGCCGCAGGCGATACGGCGCCCGAAGCGTCTGCCGGAGCCTTGCCCCGGGCTTTGAGTGACGCGGCCGCAGCCTTCTTCGAAGGGGCAGCCGGCACCGTACGCGAGGGGCGCGTCGACACTTAGCCGTTGTTTTCGTAGTGGATGTCGCGCAGCGAGCGGATGCGCGCGGCTTTGCCGGTCAGGTTGCGCAGGTAGAACAGCTTGGCGCGGCGGACGCGGCCCTTGTCCTTGACCTCGATCTTCTCGATGCGGGGGCTGTGCAGCGGGAAGCAGCGCTCGACACCGATGCCGTAGCTCTCCTTGCGGACGGTGAACGTCGACGAGAGGCCGTTGGCGTGGCGTGCGATGACGACCCCTTCGAAGACCTGGATGCGGTCCTTCTCGCCTTCGCGGATGCGCACGTGAACGCGCACGGTGTCGCCCGCCGAGAAGTCGGGGGTGTCCAGGCGGAGCTGGAGCGATTGGACCTTGGCAAGGGCAGGGGTGATGCTCATGGGAGACTCTCTTTAGGCTCGGTTATCGCCGAACAGGCGATCGAGGATGATGGCTACGGCGGCGCGCACCGGCAGATGATTGTAGCCCGCGCGAGCGGGTATGGCGTCTATGGGAGGCAGCATCAGGTCGCACTGGGAGAGTGCGTCGGAGGCGAGCCCCCAGCCGGTTCCGAACACGAGCAGCGCCGGACCGGAGTCGCGCGACAGGCGTTCCCGGAGGACCGGGTAGGCGACTGTCTTACGCTCATTCTTGGCCGAGGTCCCGATGACCAACGGGGCTTGCCCGTGGTGTGCCGCGATGGCTTCGCATGCGGCTTCGAGGCTCGGGACCTCCTCGACCCGGGAGAACGCTTCGGAGCGGTCCGGGTTCGAGGTCCGCCCTTCTCCGGTGACCCAGTGGCCGACCACCTTGCGGACGAGCTCACGCTGTTCCGCTATCGGGGTCACCACGAAGTACCGTCGGACGTCGTACGTCCGCGAGATCCGGGCGAGGTCGTGTATGTCGAGGTTCGTGACCGAGGTGGTCACGACGCCCCCCACACGGTTCAACACCGGGTGATGGGCGAGGGCGAGATAGATATCCATTCGTCTAAAAAGCGCAAGGAGGATTATGGGTCTCCGAGCGGGTCCTTACGGCCTGCGAGGTGACGTGCCCACAGGTCCGGACGGCGCTGACGTGTCCGGATCTGTCGTTGGGTATCGCGCCAGGCTTCAATCTTGGCGTGATGACCGGACAAGAGGATCTCGGGCACCGCATGACCGCGCCACACATGGGGCCGCGTGTATTGCGGGTACTCGAGCAGAGGTTTGTCGGTGAATGACTCTGAGGTCGCGCCGGTCGCGTTGCCGAGCACGCCTGGCAGGAGCCGCGAGACCGCGTCGATGACGGCCATGGCCGACAGCTCGCCACCGGTCAGGACGAAGTCGCCGAGCGACAGCTCCTCGTCGACGACGTACTCCGAGACCCGTTCATCGACGCCTTCATAGCGTCCGCAGACCAGTGCCAGGCTGCCGAGTGCCGCGTATTCCTTGGCGATATCCTGCGTGAACGGACGGCCGGATGGCGACATCAAAACGACACGGGCCGGAGCGCGCGTCGCGCGGATCTTGTCGACCGCAAGTGCCAGCGGCTCAGGCAACATCACCATGCCGGCGCCACCGCCGAATGGGCCGTCGTCGACGGTGCGATGCACGTCGGTCGTGAAGTCGCGCGGGTCGGTGAACGCGACGTCGATGATGCCCTTCTTGTGCGCGCGGCCGAGCATCGCGCCCTGCACATACGGTTCGCACAGCGGCGCGAAGAGCGTCACGACGTCGAAGCGGTAGGGCGACGCGCGGCTCGCGGGAGCTTCGTCGCTCACGGGATGAGGCCTTCGGGCGGGTCGATCGTTATCGTGCGGGTCTCGCGCGAGACGTTGGTGACGATCTGGGACACGAACGGCACAAACCAGGTCTCGGGCTTCGGGACCGCCTCGGTGGCGGGCGGGATGACCTCGATCAGATCCTGGGCCGGGTTCGAGAAGATGCCGACGACCGTGCCGAGCTGGGTGCCGGCGACATCGACGACCGCGAAGCCGCGCAGCTCGTGATGGTAGAACTCGTCGGGTTCGGGCAGCGGCAGCACGCCTTCGTCGACGGCGAGATGCAGGCCGCGCAGGCCTTCGGCGGCCTCACGCGTGGTGACGCCCTCGAAGAGGCACAGATAGCTGTGCTCACCGCCCGTGATCTGACCGCGGCAGCCGCGCAGCACGAACGAGCGCAGCGGCTTCGTGTCGACGCGATCGGTCGCACGGTCCGCGACATCGCGAGCGATGCCGTGGATGGTGATGCCGGGCTTCCACAAGGGAGAGCCCGCATGGTGAGGCTGTACGACGACCTCCCCGCGGAGGCCGTGAGCCTTGGTCACGACGCCGACGAGGAGCAAAGTCATACGAGTCCTAAGAGAGGCGAGGTCTCGCCGGGCGCGGGGCCCGGCGGAAGATCACTCGAGGATCTCGACCTGGGCGCGTCGGCCCGTGCGCGCCGCGGCCGCGCGAGCGATCGCGCGAAGGGCGCGGGCCGTGCGGCCTTGGCGACCGATGACCTGGCCGAAGTCGTCCTGGTTCACCGTGAGGTTGTAGAGATCGACGTCGCCGTCGGTCTTCTTCTCGACCTTGAAGTCCTCGGGATGGGCAACGATGCCCTTCCCGATGAACGTGAGGAGGTCTTCCATTCCGCTCAGCTCGCCGGGGTCGGAGCAGCGGCCTTCTTCTTCGACGCCGGGGTGGCGGGGCGGAAGGCGGTGTCCGGGGCGTTCATGAAGCGGTTCAACAGGCCGCGAACGGTGTCCGAGGGAACGGCACCGACGCTGCGCCAGTGCGTGACACGCTCACGGACGAGCGAGACGGCCGGCGGGCTCTTCGAGGGATCGTAGGTGCCGACGAGCTCGAGGAAGCGGCCGTCGCGGCGAGCGCGGGTGTCGGCGGCAACAATGCGGAAGAAGGGGCGCTTCTTCGTGCCGTAGCGCGCGAGGCGAAGGGTGATGGCCATAAAGTCATGCTCCGAGGTCGCGAGGGCGTTGGTGCCATCGCCAATGAGGGTGCGGGATGCGTCGTGACGCGCCCTCGCATAGGGGCGCGGAAACTAGATGAGCGATGTGGGCGTGTCAAGGCTCGTGATGATGGCCTGCACGAGGTCCCGCTCATCCGCTTCGGACAAGGTCCTGAGGGCAATTACCAGGCGCTCTTTTGCGAGCGTGGCGATGACCGGCGGTCGACCCTGCCGGAGCGCCGCGTGCCAGCGATCGAGGCTGGTGCTGGCGTCTCCGAGCGCATCGGTGGGGACACGCAGCGCGATGCCGGCGCCCGGCAGCGTCGCCTCGGGGTGGCTGCCGCCGCCTATGGGATCGTCGGTGTCGATCACCGTGGCGGCCAGTCCCGCGAGCGCGAGCTCGGCGGCCAAGCGCGCTGCCCGTTCGTGCAGCGTGGCTCGGGACAACGACGCCATGTGCAGCACCGGGACCCGGTCGATCGTATCGTTGGCGCGGGCCCGCAAGACGTACTCGAGGGCCGCGAGCGCGAGCTTGTCGGGGCGCAGGGCGCGCATCAGAGGGTGGCGCGCCATGCGATCGAGCGGCGCGCGACGGCCGAGCACGAGCCCTGCTTGCGGGCCGCCGAGGAGCTTGTCGCCCGAGAAGACGACGATGTCGGCGCCGGCCGCGAGCGATGATCGCAGATCGTCTTCGGCCGGTGCCGCCGGATCGGCGAGGCCTGCGAGCGCGGGCAGGGGGTGCATCGGATCGCTGCCGAGATCGACGATGAAGGGCAGGTTGGCCGCGTGTGACAACGCCGCGAGCTCGTCGAGCGAAGGGCGCGCGACGAAGCCCGAGAGCTTGAAGTTCGACGGATGCACCCGCAGGATCGCGAGCGTGGCCGGGCCGATCGCTTGCTCGTAGTCGCTTGCGTAGGTGCGGTTGGTGGTGCCGACCTCGCGCAGGGTCACGCCGGCCGATGCGAGGATCTCGGGGATGCGGAACGACCCGCCGATCTCGACCAGCTCGCCGCGCGAGACGATCACCTCGCCGGGGCTGCCTCGCGTAGTCGTGAGCGACGCCAGCGCGAGCACCAGTGCGGCCGCGCAGTTGTTGACGACGAGCCCTGCCTCCGCACCCGAGAGCTCGACCAGCAGCGGCTCGATCAGCGAGCGACGCGCGCCACGCCCGCCGGTCGCGAGGTCGTACTCGAGGTTGCAGTAGCCCAACGCGGATTCGACTGCCGCGGCCGGCAACGGGGCGCGGCCGAGGTTCGTATGTACGATGACCCCGGTCGCGTTGATGACGCGCTGCAAGGTCGGTCGTGCGCGTGCGGCGATCCAGGCGTTGGCCGCTGCGATGATCGTCGCGTCTGTCGGCCGCACAGCACCCGCGAGCACGCTTGCACGCGCGAGCGCAATCGCGTGGCGCGCCGCTTCAACCCGCAGCGTGTGTGGCAACGTTGACGCCAGCTCGCCCGCGATGGCGTCGACGCGCGGCAGCGTCGCGGGCGCGCCCAGAGCCATGATCAGGCTTCGGCCTTGGCCTTGCGCACGGTCGGCTTCTTCAGGACCGGCAGCGCCAGGATCTTGCTCGGCTCGTTGCGGAGGAGCCAGGTGATCGTGTGCTTGAGATCGTTGAAGGGCAGCTCGATGAGCTGGAACGCGCGCCGCTTGAGCTCGTTTGCGTCTTTCTCCGACAGCGTTTGCACGCTGGCCTGCACCTCGGTCGCGAGGCGATCGGCATCGGCGATGAGCGACGGACGCCAGTACTTGGTGTCCTTCGAGAGGACCGCCGTACGCTCACGCGCGAGCGCCGACAGACGCGCGAGCGTCGCCGCCACGCGGAAGGCACCACGACGGCCACGCGACTCCGCAAGCTCGGCCGCGATGAGGGCGTCTTCGCCAAAGTGGTAGTCGAGCAGCTTGTGCAGCGTCGCGCGCACGGCCTCGGCCTCTTCGAGGAGCTTGTCTGCGAGCTTGGCCTCGTCGGCCGTCGCCGGCTTCGACGCGGCGGCGGCGACCGCGGCCTGATGCTGCTCGTGCAGGTGCAGGGTCGCTATCGCGAGACTCTGGATCTCGGTCACCCGAGCGCTGGCGAAGAGGTCCTCCGGGATCAGCGCGAGCTTCGCGGCGAGCTCCGACTGGCGTGCGATGTCGACCAGGTCGAGGGCGCGCTCGGCACCGTACTCGGCGTCGACCGTCGCGGGACCGGCGGTGGCGCCGAGGATAGCGCTCAACTGCGCCTGGAAAGCGGCCTTGCCTTCGGCACTGGTGACCTTGCGTCGGGTCGTCTCGGTCGTCGTCTCTGCCGCCTCGTCCATCGCGCTGCTCCTACGTCACAGGTGTTCAGGTGGGCGCTTGTCCTCGATCTCGCTTCCGGCGTCAATCGTCTTGGCGGGCGGCGCGATGGGCAAGGACGGAGACAGGTTGCAGAGCTGGCTCGTGTAGTCGGCCTTGCAACACTCGCGCGCTGCGCTGCAGCCGTCCTCGGCCTTGCGGGTGACCAGGTTGCACTCGATGAGGGGGCCGTCGCGGTCATCGAAGTAGCCATCGCCGCAGACCGCCTGGCACCTCGCGAGGCATGCGTCGCGCGGGCTGTCGCAGGCCGTCCGGTCGCAGAACGCCGCGCAGAGAGAAGGATCGCAAGTGGCGTCCGAGGGGCCTGGTCGCAAGGGGCGCGCGGGCTTCTTCGGGGGCGTGGTCGTCTCGGTCGAGCCACAGCCCGCTGCCACCGCGACCAGCCACAGGATGTGGGCAGGGCACCTCATCGTGGGAAGATCCGGGTCCACGGCGCCGCGGGGTCGGCCTTCGTCTTCGCGAACAGACCATCCGAGGTCCACGCGTAGCTCGTCGTCGCCGTGTCCGCGAGGCCCAGCACAGCCTCGACCAGCAGCGTCTTCGCGAGTGCCTGCGGGACTGCACGAACGGTCCGCGTCGCGCTCGGTCGGAAGTCGCGCGCGTCGCTCGAGTCGAACCAGTGCAGGACCTTGCCTTGGACCGCCGCGACATGAACGCGGTCTCTTTCTATGACCAGCTCGGCGATGCCAGCGCCGCTCGCCACCACGTCGCTGAAGCCGACCGGGACCGCCGCGACCGGCGTCCATTCCACGAGGTCGCTGCTCGCGAGCAGGTCGCCGCCGGCCAAACCGCCGCCGTTGTCGCAAGTCGCCGTCAGCGCAAGCCACTCGTCGTTGAAGCGCGCGATGTGCGCGATGCCGGCGATGCCGTTTTTGCGCACCTTGAGCGCGGTCCAGGTCGCGTCATCCGTCGACGCGTAGAGCGTGCCCGGGCTCTGGCGCGCGCACGGGCCAGCGCCATCGCCGACCAGGATGCGGCCGTCATCGCTCACGGCGAGCGTGCTCACGGCCGCGATGCGGCGCACGATCCCGCGGTCGAGGACAAGCGCGTGTCGGGTCGCGGTGATCTCCGCCTCGTAGCCGCAAGCGCCAGCACGCATGAAGCGGATCTCTTCCGGACCGACCTCGTCACTGCGCGTGACGCCGTCGTCACCGACCAGAGGCACGTCGGCCGCGCGCGCGGGCTTGCCGTCCTCGGCGGTCCAGCACGGTGCCGCGTACGAGGGTGGCGTCGTGAGCGGCGTCAGGCGCTTCGTGTTCGGATCCAGCACCCGCAGCCCACCCCAGCCGCCCACAATCCAACGTCCGTCGCGGGCCAGCACGATGCGCCCGAAGTCGATGCCGGGGGCCTCCAACGCGAGGCGGATGGCGGGCGTCGTGCCACAGGTCACCTCATAGAGGTGACCCAGCCCGGCCGGCGCGACGCCGTCCCAGGTCTCGCGCAGCGACGCCAGCAAGAGGTCCTTGGCGCCCGGCAAGGGCAGCGTCGTCACCCGCGGTGGCCCGCTCGCACCCGGCGCGAAGGGCACCTCGCGCTCGCCCAGCGGATAGCGCGCGACCGCACCGTTGCTGGTCACGACCAGCTCGAGCGCGGTCGCTTCGACCTTGCAACCAAGCGGCCTCACCATCGGCAAGGGTGGGGTCAGCGCGGTCGTTACCAGCAGGGCGAGCGTCTCGAGCATAGCGGTTCCCAGTGACTCAGCGTCGTCTGAAGACGAGCAGGCCGAGCAACAGGAGCAGCACAACCGCACCTATCAAGCCCGTCAAGATGGCGCCGGCGATCCCGCCACCGAGGCCGACGCCGAGCTCGCGCAGGAGCCAGCTTCCGAGGAAGCCGCCGACCACGCCGATGATGATGTTCCAGAGCACACCGAGGCCGTAGCCGCGGACGACGAGTCCCGCGAGCCAGCCTGCGATGCCACCGATGACGAGGGTGATGATGATCGTACGGGCGTCGCCCATGGGTCCTCCGAAGGCCGGGATGGATCGTGTCGAGCCACAATCGGCCACCGGCTGTCTACCATGGTGTTGCAACGGAGATGGGGCCAGCCAGCCCAAAAGATGTGGGTGATTTCGCCACTCAGGCGAAGCCCACGTGCAAGCGAACCAGAGTCGCCGGAGTGCTTCCCGGTTATCGCAGCGCCGCGACCAGCGTCGCGAAGTCCGCCGGATCGGGCGACTCGAAGCGCATCTTGGCGCCGGTCACTGGATGGATGAACCCGAGCACCGCCGCGTGCAGGGCGAGGCGCGGCATCACGCGCGCGGCGCGCAGCTCCTGGTTGGCGAGCGTCGAGAAGGTTCCGTTGGCGTTCTTCGAGAGCACTTGCCCATAGATCGGGTCGGCGATGATCGGGTGGCCCGACTCCGACATGTGCACGCGGATCTGGTGCGTGCGTCCGGTCTCGAGCGCGAGCTCGATCAAGGCCAGCGCCTTGCCGCGCTGGATCACGCGCCAGTGGGTGACGGCTGTGCGCGAAGCGGTCTCGACGCGGCCGGTGAAGCGCTTTCTGTCCTTCGGGTCGCGACCGTACTGGGTGCGGATGGTGCCGGCTTCGTCGATGCGCGGCCCGAGCACCACCGCGCGGTAGCGCCGCTCGGTCTGGTGCGCCGCGAACTGGCCCTGCAGGCCGCGTAGCGCCTGGTCGTGAAAGGCGACGACGAGGAGGCCGCTGGTGTCCTTGTCGATGCGATGCACGAGGCCCGGACGGACCTCGTCGTCGACGTCGAGCGCGATGTCCTCTTCCTTGGCCCAGTGCAGTAGCGCGTTGACGAGCGTGCCGGTGCGGTGGCCGGGGGCGGGATGCACGACCAGGCCGGCCGGCTTGTCGATGATCGCGAGGTGCTCGTCCTGGTAGATGATCGTGAGCGGGATGTTCTCGGCGAGGTTGTCGGTCTCGCGCGCCTCGGCCAGGTCTTCGACGATCACCTCGTCGTTGGCGCGCAGCGCGTGGCCGGACTTGGTCGGCAACTTGCCCGACACGGTGACGCGCCCTTCTTCGATGAGGCGCGCGAGTCCGCTGCGGCTGCGGTCGGGCATGTGCTTGGCCAGAAAGCGGTCGAGCCGCTCACCGACCTCTTCGGGCGCAACTTGGAGTGCACGCGTCGGAGGAACAGGGAGCGGCTCGGTCGTCATCGGGATCCTTTTGGAAGTCCTCGCGCTAGATGCTGCGCTCGGAACCTGGCCCGATCAGAACTTATAGAGATCGGACAGGTCGGCGATATCGTCGATGTCGATCCAGTTGTCATGCACGTACTGCACGCTGACCTTCGCGCCACTCTCGATGAGGTGGTTCAAGAGCTGCGGCAAGGACCACTTCTGGACCTCAATGCCCTCGGTCGTGAGCTTGTCGATGGCGGCGCCGAACGTCTTGGCGCCAGCCTCCGACATGCCGACGAGGCCGATCCACTCACCCGAGGCGTCCGCCACTTCGATGCGATCATCGAGGCGCACGAGGCTGTACTCGAAGTCCTTGAGCGGCGCGTTCTCGACGCGAGCCGGCGTGACGCGGGCCCAGTCGACCGACGAGCGGTTCTTCTTGGTCGGCAGCTTGTAGTCGACGACGACGGTGATGTCGCCCTTCGCACGCAAGAGGTTCTCGACGATGAAGGGGCGCACGACCACGTCGCCGTAGCCGATGATGCACTTGCCGGTGATCGCCTTCTTGGCGGCCAGCAGCGAGCCGACCTCTCCGGTCGTCTCCCACGCGTCGTTGTGCTTGTAGGTCACCGACGTGAGGTTGAAGGCCTCGGGCTTGTAGCCCGTGACGATCGTCACGTCGCGCAGACCGCCGACCTTGAAGGCCGACACCGCGTGCGAGATGACCGGCTTGCCCTCGACCTCGAGCATCGCCTTGGGGCGCTCGTCGGTGAGGTTGCCGAAGTTGTGGCCCTTCGACGCGGCGAGCAGGATCGCCTTGCCGGGGGCGTTGGTCTTGGGGAGGTAGAGCTTCTCCCACTTCTCGTACTCGTCCATGCCCTGGAGGCGGAAGATCTCTTCCACCGTCGGCAGGTCCTTCTCGATCGCCGCGAGCGACTGGTGCTCCATGAGGTGGGCGGCCATGCCCTTCATCGCGCGGATGCTCGAGCGCAGGATGTGGTTGGCCCAGATCACCAGCGAGATACCGGCCTCGCGGAACGAGTCGGTCGGGGTCGCGTAGTACTTGGTCGGCACGATGACGACCGGGAGGCGATTGCCCCACTCCTTCATGAACGCGAAGATCTCATCGGCCACGCCGAGCTTCGAGTGCACGAGCACCGCGTCGGCGCCGGCGAGACGGTAGGCCTCGCAGCGCTTCATCGCCTCGTCGAAGCCCCAGCCGGCGATGAACGCCTCGGTGCGGGCGACGATGCTGAAGTCGCTGTCCTTGGCGGCGTCCTTACCCGCCTTGATCTTGCCGCAGAACTCGTCGATGTCGGCGAGCGGCTGCGCCTCGCCCTTGATGAACGAGTTGGTCTTCGGGAAGATCTTGTCCTCGATGCAGGCGGCCGCGATGTCGCGCTGCTCGAGCTTCTGCACCAGGCGGCGCATGTTGTTGAAGTTGCCGTAGCCGGTGTCGGCGTCGAGCAGGATGGGGACCGAGGTCTGTTCGGCCATGAACTCGAGCACCTCGAGGACCTGGGTCCACGACGCCTCGTTGTTGTCGCGCACGCCCATCGCGGCCGAGATGCTGAGACCGGAGCCCCAGATGCCTTTGAATCCAGCTTCTTCCACGATCTTGGCGGAGAGGCCGTTGTGAGCCTCGCAGATGAACTCGAGCTCGGGGGATGCCAACATCTGCTTGAAGCGGGTCGTCTTCTTCATGGGGACCTCTCAGGTTGCGCGTACGTCGGGCCGTCGCGGATGGCGGTCCCTACACCAGCAGATCGTGGCCCGCAATTCGGAGGTTAGTACGCACTCGCTGTGAACCGGCTTTCGCATCGCGGGCCTGCCACGAGCTGCCGCTAGACGTGGCCGCGATGTCGTGACGAGGTCGTCTGAAAATTGCGTGCGCACCGAGGTATGCGCCGATCGGGGTGATTTCTGTTTTCTCTCGCCTGCCACGGCTTCGCCTGCTCGGCGAATTCGCGGGCAGCCTGACTTCGTCAGGCCTTCGCTCACGAATTCTCGTTGGGCGAGAGGCGCCCGCAAGGCGGCTATTCGGCGACCAGGCGCGCCGCCCCGCGCACGCCGCTCGAGTCGCCCCAGCGCGCGGGCACGAGGCGGGTCAGGAGCTTGCCGCCGCGACCGCTGCCGATGAAGGCGTGCCGGCCCCAGCGCGCGGGTACCTCTTTATAGATGGAGGCGATGTTCGAGAGGCCGCCGCCGAGCACGATCACCTCGGGATCGACGATGTTGATGACGCTCGCCAGCGCGCGCGCGAGTCGCTCGGCGTGCGATGCGAGCGCGGCTTTGGCGTTGGCCTCGCCCTGCTTGGCGAGCTCGGCGATGGCGACCGCCTCGAGGTGGTGACCGGTGCGAAGGAGGAAGTCGCGTGTGATGCCGGCGCCCGAGAGGAACGTCTCGATGCAGCCGCGCTTGCCGCAGTAGCAGAGCGGGCCGGGTCGCTCCCACGCGTCCGACCAGGGCAGGGGGTTGTGGCCCCACTCGCCGGCGATGGCATTGGGTCCGCGCACGAGCTGACCGCCGAACACGAGGCCGCCGCCGACACCTGTGCCCAAGATTGCGGCGAAGACCGACGAGGCGCCGGCGGCCGCGCCATCGCTCGCCTCCGAGAGTGCCAGGCAGTTGGCGTCGTTCTCGAGGATGACACGCCGATTGAGCACTTGCGCGAGGTCGACAGCGAGCGGCTTGCCGTTGAGCGACGTGGTGTTCGCGTTCTCGAGCAGGCCCGTCAGCGGTGACAGTGCGCCCGGTGTTCCGATGCCGATGGTCTCGCGCCGGATGCCGTCGTCCAGGTCGGCCTCGACCTCATCGACGAGCGCTGCGACCGCCTCGAGGATCGCTTCGTAGCCGCCCGGCGTGGGCACGCGCCGACGCACGAGCACGCGCTCGCCGAGCAGCGCGACCGACTCGATCTTGGTCCCGCCGAGGTCGACTCCGATGCGTGCGACGCTTCCCCTAGTCGCGCTCACCACCAACCGTTGAGCGCGGGCGGTGCCTTGACGGTCGCCTCGGGGAAGGCGGCGGCGGTCGGCAGGTGCGAGGTGTAGCTGCCGGTGAGGCCCTGGGTGCCTTCTTCGCCGGCGTGCTTGCCGATGATGAAGGTCCGGTCCTTCGGCACACCGGCCTCGTTGTAGGCCCAGATGTCGGTCGTCGCGTTGCCGTAGACGGCCACGATGTCGAGGCCCTGGTTGCGTAGGTAAGCGATGTAGTCGCGCTTGTAGATGCCCACGCCATCGTTGCTCGGGACGACCTGGCCGTTGGTGTCGGTCAGGTGCAAGGGGCCTGGCGTGAAGCGCTCTTCGAGCCAGCGCTCGCTCATCCGGCGCAGCAGGTCGGGGCGGCCGCTCATGTAGACGACCAGGTAGCCCTTGTCGTACCAGCCGCGGATCATCCTGTCGGCGTCGACATACATCTCCTGGTCGTAGGTGCCGTCGAAGATCGAGAAGACGACCTCGGTGATGAGCTCGTTGTCGCTGGTCGTGAGGGTGCCGTCGACATCGGTCAGGATGGCCTGGGTGCCGGGTGCGACGACGACCAGATCGAACTTCGCCTCGGACAGATCGCCCTTCAAGACCATGCGGATCGGGTAGCGGCCGACCGGGAACGCCTGCGCGTCCGGGATCTCGAAGAACAGGCGCCCGCCGTCATCATCGATGCCGTACTTCGAGCCGTAGTTGTTGCAGTCGAGCGAGTCGTCGGGGTTGTCGCTCGTGCGCGCCTCGCCCATGTACTCCCAGGCGCCGCACGGGACTTCGCGCTGCATCCAGATGTCTACGTCCTCGCAGGTCATGTCCTTGTCGACGAAAGCGTAGCCGAACTTGGCGATCAGGACCTGGGGCGCGCCAGCCTCGACGATGACGTCCTGACCCCGATGGTTGGCGCCTCCAAGTGATGTCGTCTGGTTCGACGCGAGGTGGTTCCATGCCTCCGTCTCGGTCGGCATCGGGAAGGGCACGGCGCGCTCGACGCAGGTCGGTGTGACCTCGACCTCGACCGCGTCGGTCGTGTCCAGCGTGTCGAGCGTCTCGCTCGGGGTCGTGTCCGGCACGGCGGTGTCGGCCGTGTCGAGCGCGGTCTCGGCGGTGACGTCGGGCGACGTATCGGGCGCGAGCGTCTCCGGTTGGGCGGTGTCGTTGGTGTCGGTCGTGCCCGTCTTGTCGTCGCCGCAGGCGATCGCGAGAGAGCTCAGGAAGATAGGAAGAAGGGCGCGAAGGGACATGACGGCACCATGCTAAAAGGAACTGGAGACCACAAGTCCCCTGAGATGTGGGCGCTGCGACTTCATCGAGACTTCATTACGGTGGGGTGTGCCGTCCGCTATCCGTCGAGCATGGCACTTCGAATCGCTCTCGCCTCGGTCGCACCCCTCGCCCTAACGCTCACGCTCACCGCCGCAGCCCACGCCGAAGCGCCTGTGAAGGGGGAGCAGAAGCAGGAAGAAGACGACGTCGTGCGCGACCAGTCGGTCGACGCCTATAACGATCTCGAGGATGCGCAGCCCGGCCCGCCGGGCGTCGTCGAGCTGCTGATCCGCCTCGGCTGGGGCTATGTGCCGGCCGAAGGACAGACGCCCAATGGCGACCTCGAGGTGCTGTGGACGCCGGGCGGCAGCGATTTCCTGACGAACGCCCAGTTCCTCGTCGCCGTGACTGGCGAGCACGACGACATCGACAACACCTTCGGTCTGCAGTTCGGCTGGCTGCAGCGCTGGGTCAAAGATGGAGGCCGCGACAGCGCCGTGCCGTCGATAGGCACGCTGACCGAGTTCTTCACGCCCATGCCGTTCGTGCGAAACCTCGACGCGTTCGCGCCCGGCGCCACGACCGGCGAGTACTTCCGCGAGACGCTGACGGTCGCCAAGTACCTCGGGCCGGGCACGGTCTACGTCAACGGCTTCGTGCAGCGCCAGATCGGCAATACGCAGATCTGCGACCCAGGCGAGACGGTCCAATCCGATCCGACCGCCTGCGACTACTGGGCGCCCTGGACCCTCGGCGTGCGCGTCGGCTACAAGCTCGACGCGATCCCGGACCGGCTCGGCATCATCGTGGACTACATCCACGAGACCAACGAGTTCACGACGCAGAAGTTCGCCGACGCCGAGCAGCACCAGCCCTACGACATGGTCGAGCTCTCGGCGATGTGGAACGTGACTGAACACTGGACGCTCGGGCCCGGTATCCAGCTCGGCGTCAATGGTCGCGCTGAGACACCGACCTACGAAGCGGGGTTCGTGCTGCTCTATGAGTAGGCTCGCGTCGTCCGCCGCGCTCGCCCTGGTCCTCGGGGCGTGTGGTGGCGCGGTCGCGCCCGAGCCGGAGGCGGAGGCGGGCGCCACGAAGGTGACCTGCGCGGCTGTCGTCGCGCACGCGACCCGTGATGGGTTGTTGGTGCGTGGCACGGTCGCGCCGGTGCCCGAGCGCGAGGCACGGGTTGCGGCCCAGCTGAGCGGGGTCGTGCTGTCGGTCGATGTGCGCGTGGGCGACCGGGTCGAGGTCGGTCAGGCGGTGGCGCACCTCGACACGGGGGCCTTCGCGGCGGTCGAGCGCGCGGCGGACGCGGCCCTGGCGAGTGCCGTGGCCGAGCGCAGGAACGCCACCACGAGCCTCGCGCGCAGCAGCAAGGTGGTCGCTGGCGGCATGGCGCCGCCGCAAGAACTCGATGACGCACGCACGCGCCTGGCGCTGGCGGAGGCGGGCGAGCGGGCGGCGCGCACGGCGCTGGCAGAGGCCAAGCGGCAGGCGCTGCACACCACGGTGACGAGCCCGTTGGCGGGCGTCGTGCTCGAGGTGATGGTGAAGGCAGGGGATGTCCTCGACACGACGATCGGGGCGTCGTCGACGGCGATCGCGTCGGTCGCGGACCTCGCAGCACTCGAGCTGGTGGCCGACGCGACGGCCGCCGATCTGGCGCGCATGGCGGTCGGCCAGCCGGCGACGGTGCTGCTCGCTGGCGGCAGCCAAGGGCGAAGCGGGGCGGACGACGAACAGCCGATCGAGGGGCACGTGGTGATGGTCGCGCCGGCGATTGATCGCGCGACCGGGCTGGGTCAGGTGCGCATTGCGCTGACCTTGCCGGCCGGGTTGATGGCTCCAGTCATCCAGATCGGCGCGTTCGGGAGCGCGCGCGTGCTGGTCGGAGCCGAGCGCAGCGGCCTCTTCGTGCCCGCCGTGGCGGTGACGCGCGCGCCTTCGGGCGGGGCGCAGGTGGCGCTGTGCGGGTCGCGGGTCGCGCTGATCCCGGTGGCGGTGATTGCGACCGTCGCCGGTGCCAGCGAGGTGGTCGCCGAGACCGCTGGCGCTTTGGCCGCGGGCGCGCGGGTCGTCGTCGAGCCGGCGCTCGGGCTCGACGACGGGACGCTTATCGAAGAGGTCGAAGACAACGGCGCGGGCGACGACACCGGAGCGGACGCCAGGCCGACCGGCACGAAGGCCACGCCATGAGCCGGACAGTGAGCCGGCCATGAACTGGATCGTCCGGCGCGAGCCGATGCTCTGGGTGTTGTTCCTGACGCTAGCCGGTGCGGGTGCGTGGGTCGCGACGCGCCTCCCGAGCGGCATCTATCCCGAGGTCGAGTTCCCGCGCATCGTGGTCGTCGCGCGCGCTGGCGATGCGCCTCCGGACGTCATCCAGGGCGAGCTGACGCGGCCCCTCGAGACCGCGTTGCGGAGCGTGCTCGGGGTCGAGCGGCTGTCTTCGCGCACGATCCGTGGCGCGGTCGAGCTGTCGCTCCAGCTCGTGCCCGGGATCGACGTCGAGCGGTCGCTCCAGCGCGTGCAGGCGGCCGTCGCCGAGGCGCGCAGCGAGCTGCCGGCGGCGGTCGACATCAGCGTCGAGCGGCTCACGACGACCTCCTTCCCGGTCTTGACGTTCAACCTCGGGGCCGACGCTGGCGCCGCGCTCGGTGACCCGGACCTCGGGCGCGCGCTGCACGAGCTGGCCGAGCTGGTGGTGCGGCCGGCCTTCGCGCGGGTCGCGGGCGTCGGCAATGTCGAGGTCATGGGCGGCGCCGTGCGCGAGGTCGAGGTGTTGGTCGAGCCGGAGCGGGCCGCGGCGCTGGGGCTGACGCCGCTCGAGGTCGCGGGGGCGATCACGCGGCAGGCGACCCTGCGGGCGGTCGGCCGCTTCGACGAGGCGCACGCGCAGGTGACGGTGATGGTCGCGGCCGAGCCGAAGTCGCTCGACGACCTGCGCGCGCTGCCGGTCGCCGTTGGGGTCGGTGGTGGCCCCGTGTCGCTCGGGCAGGTCGCGAGCGTGGTCGAGAGCGCCGCGGACCCGACGCTGCGCGTGGCAGGCCCGGCGGCCGAGACGGTGCAGCTGTCGATAGCCCGCCTGGCGGGTGCGAGCACGCCGGATGTCGTCAGCGCGGTGCTCGCCGCGGCCGCCGGCCTGAAGCTACCGGCCGGCGTGACGCTGACGCCGGTCTACGACCAGGCGGCGCTGGTCGACGAGTCGATAGCGTCCGTGCGCGACGCGATCCTGCTCGGCATCGCGCTGTGTGTGATCGTGATTGCGCTCTTCCTGCGTGACTGGCGCATGGGGGCGGTGGCTGCGCTGGCCGTGCCGCTCGCGCTCGGGGCGACCTTCTTGCCGATGATGATCTTTGGCCAGAGCCTCAACCTGATGTCGCTCGGCGGGCTCGCGGTGGCGATCGGCCTCGTCATCGACGACGCGATCGTGGTCGTCGAGGGGATCGGCTCGCGCCTCGAGGCGGGCGAGCCGCCGCGCACGGCCGCGCTGGAGGCGACCCGCGCGCTGCTCGGGCCGCTTGTCGGGACGACCATCACGACGGTCGTGGTGTTCGTGCCGCTGGCCTGGCTCGAGGGCGTGGTTGGGCGCTTCTTCTCGGCGCTGGCGGCGACGCTGTCGACCGCGGTGCTGTTGTCGCTGGCGGTGTCGCTGACGATCATCCCGCTCGCCGCTGCCCGTTGGCTGCGTGCGCGCCCACCGAAGTCCCATGCTGGTGAGCCATTATTGGGGCGCGCCTATGCCTGGGCGATGCGGCCGTTCCTGCGCTTTCCCTGGGTCGGTGTGGTGTTGGGCCTCGGGCTCATCGCGCTTGGAGTCGGCAGTGCGCTCGAGGTGACGAGTGGCTTCCTGCCGACCATGGACGAGGGCGCGTTCGTGCTCGACTACGCGCTGCCGGCGGGCACGTCGCTGGCGGACAGCGACCGCGCGGCGAAGAAGATCGATCGCGTGCTCGCGACGGTGCCCGAGGTGCTGACGTTCTCGCGGCGCACGGGGGCCGAGCTCGGCCCGGCGACCGCGACGCAGGTCAATACCGGCGACATCATGGTGCGGCTGCGCACCGATCGGGAACGCGACATCGAGGCGGTCATCGGGGACGTGCGTGGGCGCATCGCCGCGGCCGCGCCCGAGGTGCGCACGGAGTTCGTGCAGGTGCTGCAGGACGTGCTGAACGACCTGGCCGGCAACCCGCGGCCGCTCGAGATCCGCGTCTTCGGCGACGACTACATGGTGCTGCGCCGGATAGGCGCCGACATAGCAGCGCGCATCGGCGAGCTGCCGGGCCTGGTCGACCTCGACCCCGGCTTTGCAGGCTTCGCGCCCGAGCTGCGCCTCGAGGTCGATCCCATCGCCGCGGCGCGCCTCGGCCAGAGCCCGGGCGACCTGGCCGAGCGGGTCGAGGCCGCGCTGCGCGGGACCGTGGCGGCGACCCTGCGGCGGCCGGGACGTCCGGTCGACGTGCGCGTTCGTTATCCCGATTGGGCGCGCTCGGACCGCGCCGCGATCCTCGCGTTGCCGCTATTGGTGCAGGGCAATCGGGTCACGCGCCTGGACGCGGTGCTGCGTCCGGCGACGACGGCCGTGTCCGATGTCGCGCTCGACCGTGAGGGTCAGCGCGCGGTGCTGGTGTTGTCGGCGGACCACGAGGGTCGCGATCTGGGGGATCTCTCGGACGACGTGAAGGCGCACCTCGTGGGCCTCGCCGTGCCGGCCGGCTATCGCGTCGAGGTCGGCGGACAGCTCCTCAGCGAGCAGCGCACGGTGCGCGAAATCGCGACCGTCATGGGCTTTGGGATCGCCGCCGTGCTGCTGGTGCTGCTGGTCCAGTTCCGCCGCGCGCGGCTGGCGCTGGCGGTGATCCTGACGGTGCCGCTGTCGGTCGTCGGGGCGCTCGCGACGCTGTGGGCGACGGGGATCGCGCTGAACGCGAGCTCGCTGATGGGGTGCGTGCTGCTGGTCGGGCTGGTCGTGAAGAACGGGATCCTGCTGCTCGAGCACTTCGAGCGCGAGGTCGAGCTTGGCGTCGCGACGCGCGAGGCGTTGCTGATGGCGGGGCGCGCGCGCATCCGACCGATCGCGATGACGACCTGCGCGACGGTCGCGGGGCTGCTGCCGTTGGCTTTGGGCATCGGCGCCGGCGCGGAGATCCAGCGGCCGCTCGCGGTCGCGGTGGTCGGCGGGCTCGTGCTCGCGACGGTCGCGAGCCTGGTCGTGCTGCCGGCGCTGACGCTGCTGCTGCAGCCCACGCGCGTCACATCGAGCTGAACGGTAGCTCTGGCCGGCTAGAGAGGCTCGTCCGAACAGTCGGGTTGTTCGGTCCGGTGCTCCGACGGGGCTACTGGACAGGCGGGTTGTTCGGTCGGGTGCTCCGACGGACCGAGTGGAACAGGCGGGTTGTTCGGTCGGGTGCTCCGACGGACCGAGTGGAACAGTCGGGCTGTTCGGTCCGGTGCTCCGACGGACCGAGTGGAACAGTCGGGCTGTTCGGTCCGGTGCTCCGACGGACCGAGTGGAACAGTCGGGCTGTTCGGTCCGGTGCTCGGACCGGCCTACTTGAACCATCGGGTTGCTCGGTCCGGTGCTCCGACGGGCCGAGTGGAACAGTGGGGCTGTTCGGTCCGGTGCTCCGACGGGCCGAGTGGAACAGTGGGGCTGTTCGGTTCGGTGCTTCGACGGGCCACAAGGGCGCTGCCCGCGAATGAGACGGACGGCCAATTCCGCAAGAGGGCCACGGGTAAACGGCCATTCATGCGCCTTTGGGTTGCGTTGTTGACCGAGTTTGTCTACTTAGGTCTGCATTGTTGACCGAGTTGGTCCACAATCTCAAGAACCCCCGCCGAGACCCCCATGTATCGCTACGACACGACTGACATCCGCCTCGTTCGCGAGCGCGTCGAAGAGTACCGCAGCCAGGTCCAGCGGCGCATCTCGGGCGACCTGTCGGAAGACGAGTTCCGTCCGCTGCGCCTGATGAACGGCCTCTACTTGCAGCGCCACGCGTACATGATGCGAATCGCCATCCCCTACGGCCTCTTGTCGGCGGTGCAGATGCGCAAGCTCGCGTTCATCACCGAGCGCTACGACCGCGGCGTCGGTCACTGGACGACGCGCCAGAACCTGCAGCTCAACTGGCTCAAGCTCGAGGACACGCCCGACATCCTCGGCCACCTCGCCGATGTCGAGATGCACGCGATGCAGACCTCCGGCAACTGCGTGCGCAACATCACGTGCGACCCGTGGGCCGGCATCGCCGCCGACGAGCTGTTCGATGTGCGGCCGTGGTGCGAGGTCATGCGTCAGTACACGACGCTGCACCCCGAGTTCATGTACCTGCCGCGCAAGTTCAAGATCGCCTTCTCGGGCGCGGTCGAGGATCGCGCCGCGACCCAGATCCACGACATCGGCGTCGAGGCGATGCGCGACGCCGCCGGCAAGCCCTCGTGGCGCGTGTACGTCGGTGGTGGCCTCGGCCGCACCCCGCGCATTGGTCAGGTGGTGCGCGAAGGCCTGCCGCTCGATGAGCTGGTCGCCTACTGCGAGGCCATCCTGCGCGTCTACAACCTGCACGGTCGGCGCGACAACAAGTTCAAGGCGCGCATCAAGATCCTGGTCGGCGAGCTCGGGCTCGAGCCGTTCAAGGCCGAGGTCGAGGCCGAGTACGCGGACATCCCGCAGGCCGACAAGCACGTCGACATGGACCGCATCGCTGCCATCGCGGCCCAGTTCCAGGTCGTCCAGCCGGACGCCAACGCGGTCGTCGACGCGCATGCGGCGCGCGTCGCGAGTGACCCGGCCTTCGCCGCCTGGGTCAAGGCCAACACGGTTGTGCATCGCTGGCCGGGCTATCGCATCGTGCAGCTCTCGATGAAGTTCCACGGGCGCGCCCCGGGTGACGCATCGACCGCCCAGCTCTACGGCATCGCCGAGCTGATGGACCGCTACAGCCGCGGCTACGGCGTCGCGACCTACCAGCAGAACTTCGCGCTCCAGTACGTCAAGAGCTCCGATCTCTCGGCGCTCTACGACGCGCTCGTGCCGCTCGGCCTCGCGACCGCCAACATCGGCACCGTGCAGGACATCATCTGCTGCCCGGGCATGGACTACTGCAGCCTCGCCAACGCCCACTCGATCCCCATCGCGAAGGCCCTGCACGAGCGCTTCCTCGACCTCGACGACGCCTACGATCTGGGCCCCGTGCACATCAAGATGTCGGGCTGCATCAACGCGTGCGGCCACCATCACGTGGGCCACATCGGCATCCTCGGCATCGACAAGAAGGGCGTCGACTTCTACCAGATCGCCATCGGCGGCTACGCCGGCACGGGCCCGGGCGATCCTGCGCGGGTAGGCCGCATCCTCGGCCAGGCCGTCGCCAAGGAGCGCGTCGTCGACGTCGTCGAACGCGTGCTCGAGGTCTATCGCGAGCAGCGCCAGGGCATCGAGACCTTCGTTCAAACCGTCGAGCGGCTCGGCGTGAGCCCGTTCCAGGAGGCAGCATATGCGTGACGTCTACGATTCGATTCGCGAGGCCTCGGGGGCCGGCGGCGGGGACACGACCGTCTCTGGCGGCGGTGTGATGATAAAGGATCGGCAGGTGGTGCCGCGGCGCTGGACCGTGGTGAATGGCGACGATGGCGCGCAGGCCGGCACGGTCGTGCCGCTCGCGAAATGGTTGGAGCTCAAAGCATCGGGCAGCGACGTCAGCGAGATCGGCGTGTCGATCGAGAACGACGAGAACCCGAACGTGCTCAAGCCGTACTTGGCCGAGCTGTCGCTCATCGCCCTGCGCTTCCCCGCGTGGAAGGACGGTCGGGCCTACAGCCAGGCGCGCAAGCTGCGCTACCTGTGGGGCTTCAAGGGCGTGATTCTGGCGCACGGCGACGTCTGCCGGGACCAGATCCTGTGGATGTCGCGCGTTGGCTTCGACGCGCTGCACATGCGCGACGACCAGGACCCCGTCTCCTCGCTGCGCGCGTTCTCGCTCTACACCGAGTTCTATCAGTACTGACTGCGCGACGATGAGTGGCAGCCGCGGGCTAGAGCCCAGGCTGGACAGCGGGTCATAGCCTCACCGATAAAGCGGTGACCTATGACGCATGAAACACCGCTCATCGCGACTATCGCTGTCGGCCTCGGCGCGGCGCTGGTGCTCGGGGTCATCGCGACGCGCCTGAAGCTGTCGCCGATCGTCGGGTTCCTGTGCGCCGGGATCGTGGTCGGTCCCTTCACGCCGGGCTTCGTCGGTGACGCGGCGCTCGCGGCGGAGCTGTCGGAGATCGGCGTCATCTTGCTGATGTTCGGCGTGGGTCTGCACTTCTCGCTCGATGACCTCCTGAGCGTGAAGCGGATCGCGGTGCCGGGTGCCATCGTGCAGATCGCGTTCGCGACGGCGCTCGGCGTGGTGCTCGGCGAGGCGTTCGGATGGCCGCTAGGCGCCGGCCTCATCCTCGGGCTGGCGCTGTCGGTCGCGAGCACGGTCGTCTTGTTGCGAGCGCTCGAGGAGCGGCGGCTCCTAACGACCGAGGAGGGGCGCATCGCGATGGGGTGGCTCATCATCGAGGACCTCATCATGGTGCTCGCGCTGGTGTTGCTGCCGGCGATCGCCGAGGCGTCAAAGGGCACCGAATCGACAGGCGAAGTGGTCGCGACGCTGGCCCTGACGCTGCTCAAGATCAGCGGCTTCGTCGCGCTGATGTTGATCGTCGGGCGGCGCGCGATCCCGTGGGTCCTCGCGCGCATCGTGCGGGTCGGCTCGCGCGAGCTGTTCACGTTGGCGGTGTTGGCGATAGCGCTCGGGATCGCGTTCGGATCGGCCAAGCTCTTCGGGGTGTCGTTCGCGCTGGGCGCGTTCTTCGCGGGCATGGTGCTGAACGGGTCAGAGCTGTCGCACGACGCGGCCGCCAACTCGCTGCCGCTGCGCGACGCGTTCGCGGTCTTGTTCTTCGTGTCGGTCGGCATGCTGTTCAACCCGCAGGTGCTCATCGACGAGCCGCTACCGGTCCTCCTGGTGTGCCTCGTCATCCTGATCGGCAAGTCGCTAGCGGCCCTGGGGATCGTGCTCTGGTTCGGCTACGAGCTGAGGACGGCGCTGTTCATCTCGGCGAGCCTGGCGCAGGTCGGCGAGTTCTCGTTCATCATCTGCGGCCTCGGGATCTCACTTGGGATCCTGCCCGAGGGCGGCCGCGACCTGGTGCTGGCCGGAGCCATCCTGTCGATCACACTCAATCCGTTCATGTTCTGGGCCGTGAAGAAGGTGGAGCCCCACCTCGGGCCGATCGAGCGGATGTTGGGCGGACGCCTGCGCAGAGAGCGCGCCGATGCCCGCGCGGCCAAGCCGGCGCTATGCGCCAACCATGTGATCCTGGTCGGCCATGGCGGGGTGGGGCGCCGCGTCGCGAGCGCGCTCGCCGAAGGAAGGCGTCGCTATCTCGTCATCGACAACGACCCCGAGGAGATCGTCTCGCTGCGCGCGAGCGGGGTCGACGCGATCTATGGCAATGCGTCGGCCGCAGGCGTGCTCGAGAGCGCGCACGTCGCTGGCGCCGCGCTGTTGCTGATCGCGCTGCCGGACGCGTTCGAGGCGGGCGAGGTGGTGCGGCGCGCGCGGGCTGCCAATAGCGCGCTGGAGATCATCACGCGGGCAGACTCCGAGGCCGAGGTGGAGCACCTCGAGTCGCTCGGCGCGAGCAACGTCATCGTCGGTGAGCGCGAGATCGCGACCGCGCTGGCGTCGCGAGCGGTGAGCCTCGATAAAGACGCGGGCATCACCGCCGGTGCGGCGTGAGCCCACGAGGAACAGTGGAGGCGGGCATGGTGCGCGCAGTGGTGCTGGTCGTCATGATGTTGCTCGGGTGTAGCGACCCGGCTCACAAGACGGTGGACGTGGGCGACACGGGCGGCGACAGCGCGGTCGATGTGACGGCCGACGTCGGCGCGGATCTCGAGACGAGCGCGGACACGGCCGACACCGGGAGCGATACGTCGTCGGAAACGGCAGGCGACACGACGCCCGCGGACACCGCGGACACGACGGTCGAGGTCGTCGACACGAGCGACACCGCGTCGGTCGACAGCGCCGAGACCGCCGAAACGACCGCGACCGAGACGACGATCAGCGGCCCCGAAGGCCAGTGCGGCGACTCGTCCGACTGCCCCGGTGCCTTGTTCTGCGCGGCCAGTGCGCCGGGTGGGATCTGCAACGGCTGCAGCGGCAGCGACCCGTGCCCGGATGGTTTGTGGTGCAACGAGTTCGGCAGCTGCTCACGCGACTGTGAGACCCGCGACGACTGCCCGCAGGGCATGCGTTGCCACCCGCTGCAGACCATCTGTGTGCTCGAAGCATGTGGCGACGACGGCGACTGCGAGGCGCCCTACACGTGCGCTGGCGGCTTCTGCCGACGCCCCGCGTGTGGCGACGGCGCGGCCTGCCCGAGCCCACTCACGTGCGTCGCTGGCACCTGCCTCGAGCCCTATTGGCCGGAGCGTTAGCTACTTCGAGATGGCCGTCAGCAGATGTGCGCGCGCCTCGCGTAGCGCAATCAACGCCTCGACCCGGCGTCGCTCGAGGCGGCCGAGATCACGTTTGATCTTGAAGACATCCGCGGGATCGGCGGCGCCTTCGCGGGCGGCCCTCTCGATCGCGGCGAGGCGGCTCTCGTCGAAGCCGGCGCGCACCTTGGCGAGCGCTTCGACGCCTTGGTTGCAGGCGCGCCACTCGACCAGGGCCGCGTCGACCTCGGCGACGATCAGCGAGACGTCGCGCTTGGCGGCCTCGAGCACCGCGCGCTGCTCGGCCTCGGCGGCCTCCAGGTGGGCCCCGTCCCAGTTGCTGATCGGGATGTCGATCGCCAGCGAGAACACCCACGAGTCGGCGATGACCGGGTCGACGACCTCGTAGCCGACCTGGACCCAGTCGAACCAGGGCCAGGCCATCGCCTTGGCCTGCCAGCTCTTCGCGGCCGCGAGCCCCGACAGCGCGGCGTAGCGTCTGACGCTGGGGCGCTCCGACAGGGCCGTGCGCACGAGCTGCTCGCGCTCGCCGTTCGCATTGCTCCGGTCGGCTTGCCAGCCTTCGACGCGCTCGTCGGCGAGGGCACAGCTACCGATGGCGGCACCGATCACCGCCTGCCACCGCGCGGCCTCACCCTCGGCGCGAGCCACGTTGCCGTCGGCCTCGAGCAGCGCGAGCTGCGCGCTGGCGACGTCGGTCAGCCCCACCTGACGGGCCGCAACGCCTTGTTCCAAGCGCCTGAGCTCGCTGTCGCTCAGCGCGCGCTCGGCTTGTGCCACCAGCGCCAGCGCCTTCCAGCCGTGATAGCGCGCGAGGGCCACGCGCATAGCGAGCGTCACCTGGCGCGCCTGCTCCTCCGCCTTGGCGCGAACCGCGAGCGCCTCCTGGCGCAAGGCGTCGGCCTGCGCAGCGAGCGTGCCTGGCTTCTCGAACGGCACCCGCAAGCCGACCGTGAAGTGCGGTGCCGACGCGGCCAGCTCGTCGAGGCGCAGACCATTGACGCGCAACTGCAAGGGGTCCGCCTGCGACACCTGCGAGCTCGCCTCGAGCCAGCGGGCCTCGCCCTCGAGCGAGGCGATCTCCGGGTTACGCTCGACCGCGAGCTTGATGATCGCGGCCTCGTCGAGGTTGCCCGCGCACGTCGTCGTCACCGGATCGAGCGGCCGCACACCGAGCCGCTCGACCCAGGCGAGCTGCGAGTCGGGGGTCGTGAGCGGGGCCATCGCCTGGTAGCAGCCGCTCGCCATCAGCAACGAGCAGGCACCGGCGAGGAGCGGCGCAGATGCGACTCGCGAGCGCGACAAGCGTGACTCAACCACCGTCGGGCTCGAACCTGATCTCGAAGGACTCGCCCGGCACGATCAGCGCGGGCGGTGACAGCTCAATCGTGACGAGCCGTCCCCACATCGGCGTGCGCGCCTCGCGCCAGCAACGAATCGGCAGCTCCGTCACCGGCCCGACCGACACCGCGTGGCCACGCAGCTCGCGGTCGCGCGCCGACTGCGGACGAGCGACGGCGGCCACCCCGACCGCGACCGGCGCGTACACGTCCTCGGTCAGGCAGACCATGATGCGACCCGACGTGTCCGGCATGATCTCGATGAACGCCACCCCCGGCGTCACGGTCGACTCGGCGCGCCCGAAGACGTTGCTCACCTGGCCATCGGCCGGCGCGCGCAAGATGTGCTGGTCGCGGCGCGCCTCGAGCGCGCGCGCGGTCCCCTCATACACCTTGAACTCCGCCCGCAGCGGTGCGACGGCGGCCTCGACCCACGACGGCTCGTCGGTCGTGCCGAGCTCGTCCGCGGTCACGCCCTGGGCCTCGTAGACCTTCACCGCGGCGGTCTCCTCGCTCACGTTGCGGGTCAGCGCGACGTGGCGGATCTCCAGGTCGGCTATGTCGGAGGCCCGCAACAGGCCATCCTTCACGTTCTGGCGCTGGCGCGTGAGCTCGCTCTTGACCGCGTTGAGCTCGGCCCGCGCGGTCTCGAGCCGGGTCTTCGCCTCGCGCAGTGAACGTTCGGCCTGGGCCTTGTTGCCGGCGATGCCGCGCAACGAGTCGACCCGCATCTCGCGCGTCTCGATCTCGGTCTTGGCGATCTCGGCAAGGACGCGCGCCTTTTCGGCTTCGGCCGCCCGCAGCTCGCCATCGATGGCACGCGAATCGAGGATCGCCACGACCTGGCCCTGCTGCACGCGGTCGCCGATCTTGACGAGCAGCGACTCGACCCGCGCCGGCTCGACCGACGAGAGCTGGTAGGGGATCGCCTCCGCGAAGCCGCGCACGGTCACGCCGGAGCCGACGTCGCGCCAGATGTAGACGGCGCCGCCGACGAGCGCGCCCCAGAAGATCCAGGGAAGGACCTGGCGTCGAGCCACTTCTAAGATGGGGCCGAGCGACATCCGTCAGATCTCCACGGTGGGTTCTTGCAGCAAGAGCGAGATGTCGCGGCTGCCGTCGAGGCGCTCGAGCTCGAGCAGGAGTGGGGTTCGATGCGCCGCCGAGCGGAGTCGCACCTGATAGGCGTGCTGCATGGCTGCGCCCTGCGCGACCTCGCGCAAGGTCACGAGCGCGAATGACTTGGTGTGGCGCGCGAGCACCGCAGCGAGGCTACGCTCGGCATCGGGGCTGGCCGGGACCTGCACGCGCAAGAGCCCATCGGAGCGTTCGCGCGCGCCGAAGTCGGTGTAGGTGAAGATCACCGCGGCCGCGATGAACACCGCGCTGCCCATGATGGCCGGGCCCCACGCCTTGAGGCCAGAGGCGATGCCGGCCGAGAGCGAGGCGAGCACGAAGATGAGGTCGCGCGGGTCGCGCATCGAGGTGCGGAAGCGGATGAGCGCCATGCCGCCGGCGATGCCGATGCCGGCCGCGAGGCTGTTGCCGATGGCGAGCATCAGCGTGCAGGTGACGATCGACCCGGTCACGACCGCGAACACGAACGAGCGCGTGTAGGACAGGCCGCGAAAGGTCCACATGTAGACCGAGCCAATCGCCTGGCCGAGCGCGAGCGCGGTCAGCAACGACAGGAGCGCCGTCTCCGGAGTGGTCGGTGTGCTCGGACCCGAGAAGAGTCCCGATAGCTCGTTCATGCGCGCCCCACTGGTGTCAGCCGCCGTGCGCCCGCCGCGTCCCGGTTGACCGTGTCTACCCCGTCGGTCGCGTCGAGACGGTTGTTGGTCCACGGTCGACTCGGCGTGCGGTCGTCGCTCGGGAGGTAGAGGCTCTCGAGCGCGCGCCCGTACTTCGAGTACGAGCGGCGCATCAGCCCGAGGGTCTCGATGAGCGACATCATCCAGCGCGGCACACGCGCGGTGAACTTGAGCTCGATGATGGCCAGCGAGGCGACGTCGCGCACCCCGGTCGGGTCGTCGCAGCCGCGATAGTCGCGGATGTCCGCGTTGAAGTGCCACGCGTCGGGCTCGACCAGGCAGCCGAAGATCTGGCGGTCGAAGGTGACGCGTGCGTAGTCGTCGACGATGCTCGCCCAGGCCTCGCGCGAGTAGCGCACGAGTAAAGTCGGTCGCGCGCCGATCATGTGGGTGTGGGTCACGAAGCGCTCGACCGCGGGTGCTGTGCCGAGCAGGGCGCGTGTCACGAACGGGTCGCTGCAGATCGGCGCCCAGTCGCGACCGACCATGCCGCGCGACTTGACGATCGTGTCGTGGTAGCGGGCCTTCAACTCGAGGAAGACCGGGCTCTTCGGGGCATCTGGATAGTGCCGCACGCGCAGCTTGAAGCGGTCGACGAGCTCGATATCGTTGGCGCGGTAGAGCGCGAGATCCGGCGTGTCGAGGTAGAGGCTCTCGATCGTGTAGCGGTTCTCCGGCGCCTTGGCCGCGTACGGGTCGAGCTCGCAAAAGGGGCGGATCGCATGGCGCACCCTGTCGACGAGTGCTTCGTCGGCGAGGTACTTGTACTCGCGCCGTTCGATCCTGAGCGCCTCTGGCACGTTTGGGGCTCCGAGCGGAGTGGGACTGAGTTGCAGCGGCCTCGCGCGAGATGGCCAGGGGTGGGCGAGCTACTCGGTGTCGAGGCGCTCGCTCGCCGCCGGGCGGGGCCGGTGAGAGGACGCGAGTATGCCGCGTTGCAGGCCGATGTCGCAATCCTGTTTCAAAGCTGTCACAACCTTGGGCATCGGGAGCAGGCGTGAAGTACACAATCTCAATCGCTTTCATACTAGTGGCTTGCAGCAAGTCGCCGCCCGCCCAACCGGCTGACACGCACATCCTCACGGGTGTCTCGGACGCGACCGCGAGCGACGTCGCGGCCGCTGTCGCTGTGGACGTCGCGGTCAGTAGCGATGGCGGGGGCGACGATGCGGCACCGGACGCGGTCGATGTCGCCGAAGAGCTGCGCTTGATGCAGCGACTCGGCGCGCTCGAGGTGCCGGACATGACTCGCGGCGCGAGCCAGATCCGCAACGACTACGTGACGTTGCAGTTCACGACCGTGACCCCGAACGCCAAAGGCAACACGGCCACCATCGAGGCGACGATCGGCGTGTGTGCCGGCTGTCTGGCGGCGACGAAGGCCGAACTCGAGCAGCGCAAGACCCAGAGCCTGGCTCAGCTCGGCGACCTGCACGCGAAGAACCCGAGCCTCGTGTTCACGCAGGAAGACCTCGAGCTGATGCCGCAGCGCGTTGGGCTTGCGACTTATGTGCGCAGCTTCGTCGACGACGGCACCACACGCGCCGCGATGCACACGCTGGAGGTGACCTTCATCGGCTCCGACAAGACTCTGCGCTTCCTCGTCTACCCGCGCAGCAGCTTCCCGCAGACCCAGGCCGAGATGGGCGACGCGTTCTCGAAGGACGAGATGCTCACCGCGGTGAAGGCCATCTTCGCTGCCGCCGCCGCCATCATCTGGCCCTGAATTCGCGGGCAGCCACTTCTTGGCCTTCGCTCACGAATTGACGGCCTCGGCACTGCCGTTGCTATCGTAGCGGCGGAGCTTTCTCGGCCGAGCGTTGCTTGCAAACGAGCTTTTTACTCAGGCTTCGGGTCGGGCGGCTCACGGCGGCGGAACAGGCCCGCGAGGATGCTGCCGAGGTCGAGCTTCACCTGCACGGCGCGGGGCTCGACGGCGGGTTTGGTGGGCTCGGTCGGCGAAGGGTCGCCAGGCGTCCCGGTTTCGCCAGCCACGTCACTGGCGGGTGCGGCTGGCGGGGTCGGGGTGACAGGACGCTGCTGTTGCATCAGCGCGGAGGCGAGCCCTTGGAACAGGTTGCCGAGCAGCGAGCTGCCGTGCTGCTTGAAGAACGACGCATCCAGCGTGATTTCTCCGCTCATGCCCTGGCGCTGCGCGAGGGTCGCGAGGAACTGGCCAAACGTGTCCTTGATAGCGCCGCCGATCTTCTGGGCCGACTCGAGGCTCGCGCGCTGACGCGCTTCGCGCACGGCGCCGAGGTCGATCACATCACCATCGTGTCGCCCGTCTTGGGCGTGGACTGGCTCGGCCAGGCGCTGACGGACTTCGGACAACGCGGTCTTCGCGTCCTTGCCGGTGAGCGCCGAGAACACCTGCGCGACCAGCTCATCTGCGCCCTGCGGGCGGCCTTCATGGCTGTCGCCGAGCTTTTCGCGCACGGCGCTGCGCACGGCTCGCTCGAACGCGTCGAGCGTCATGCCCGACTCTTCCGGCGGACGCTCTTCGCTGGATTCGCTCGCAGCCGGCGCCTCGGGCGGCGTCGGCGCGGGGCGCACGCGCGCGCCTGGGAACGCGATCACATTGTCGGCCTCGCGGCCTTCGCCCGAACCCGTCTCCGCGCCGCCTTCGTCGGGCGGTCCGTCCTCGTTGCCTTCGCGGTTCACTGTTGCTCTCCCTGGTCGCTCGGCGGTCGCACGAACAGCGACTTGAAGACGGACGGCAGGTCGACCCGATAGTCGACGTGAGGTTTGTGCTCTTCCGCTGCGTGGTGAGCCTCGTCCTCGGCCGTCGGCATCAGCGGGTCGCGCGCGACACCTTGTTCGCTGAAGCGCGAGCCGAGCGCCTGCACGAAGCTCGCGAGCAGCGGTGCCCCGTGCCGCAGGAGGAAGCGTCCATCGACCACGACCGGCGTCTCGGGATGGGTCGGGTCGACCGCGTTGTCAGCGAGGTACCCTTGAAAGGTGTCGGACATCGTCTCGCTGACCTTCGCGAGGAGGCGCGTCGCCACCTCGGTCCCGCTCGGCACGTCCTTCGGGTCGCGCACGCCAGCCATCACCTCGCGCTCTTCCGGGGTCTTATCGACGAAGCCGCGGAAGAAGCCGCGCACGAACTGGTCGGCGCGCTGCCCGAAGTTCTCGAACACGCCGCGATCGGGAAACTGCAGGGTCCCGTCGACACCTTCTTCGAGCCCGAGCCGGGCCTTCAAGAAGTCGCTGGCGGCGTCAGTCACCTTGGCGCGCAGCTCGTCGATTGGGCTCGTGGGCGGGCTCGCCGGGTCGGGGGCCTTCGTCTCGTCATCGCGCTCGTTGCTCATGCCCGCCTCCCGGATGGGATCTTCACGAGCCACGTCGAGGCTCGTCACGACGGCGGTCGGGCCGTCAGCGGCGCGGAGCATCCCACTCTGACGAGTGCTTGGCAACGGCACGGCCGGTCACCGCCGGTCACCGCCATCACCGTGTTCTCGAGCGGCGAGAAGCTATTCTTCTGGCTCGAGCGGCGCGAGCAGGCGCGCTTCGACCTCGCCGCGGCGGAACACCAGGAACGTCTCGGGTCGCGCCTTGTAGCCGCCCTCGGATCCCTCGACACCGACCCACGCCTGAATCGCCTTCTCGGCAGGTCCCGTCTGGCCCATGCGCAAGAGCGCCTCGGCAAGTCCACCCTTGGCGACGCGGTCATCGGGATCTTCGCCGAGCTGCTCCTCGAAGATGAGGCGCGCCTTCTCGAAGTCGCCCAGACGCAAGCGCGCCTCCGCCTCGACCACAGCCGCGCCGGGCGCATCGAGGCCCTTGATCACGTACAGCGCCGTTCCGGGGTCGCCTTGGCGCAGCGCGTCCTTCGCGCGGGCGACCGCATCTTCCTCGCCGGGTGCCGCCGGTCCGATCGACTTGCCAGCCCCGCGCAGCTTGCCGACGAGGATTGCCAGGTGGCGCGCGATGAGCTCGCGGCCGGGGTCCGCCGCGAGGGCCAGGCGCCACCAGGTCAGCGCCGAGCGTGCGTCGTTCATCACCGCGAACGTCGCGCCGATCTTGTAGGCGAGCACCGCGTCGGGCGTCTTCGGCGCCCACGCTTTCCTGTAGGCGTTGAGCGCGTCGAGATAGCGCCGCTCGGCAAACGCCTTGTCGCCCGCGTGGCGCGGCAAAGAGCCGGGCGCGCTGGCGGTGATCGGACCCTCGTCGGGCTTGCCCGGCTCGCCTTGACCGCCCCACACCGACGCGACGACGCCAGCTTTTTCCAGTGCCGCAACTTCTTTGCGCGCCTCGACGACCGCGGGTGCCTCGGCGTTCTCGGCCGCCGCGATGAGCTGCTTCAACGCGTAGAGTGCCTCGGGATCCTTCTTCTGCACGCGCAGGCTCGCGGCGACGCCGTACCAGGACGCGAGGTCCTTCGGCGCGGCTACGAGCACTTTCTGATAGAGGCTCAGTGCCTCGCCGTAGCGCTTCTGGCGGCGCATCACCTCGGCCAGCGCCTGTTGCGCGCGCACGAAGTCGGGCGCCAGCTCGAGCGCCTTCTTCAGGTTCGCCTCGGCCTGCGAGAAGTTGCCGAGCTCCGCGAACGTGACGCCGAGCTCGTGATAGGCGAGCGGATACGCGGGGTAGGCATCGAGCGCCTGGTTCAGCACCTCGATCGCCTCGTCGCCGCGCCGCATCGCCGCCAGCTCCTGAGCGCGGCGCACGAGCCCTTGCGCACGGTCACGGCGGGCCGCCAGCTCAGCGTCGACCTTGGGTGGCTTCTTCGCTTCGGGCTTCTTGTCGGGCTTGTCAGCCTTGTCGCCAGGCTTCTCGGGCTTGGTGGGCCCATCGAGGGTCGGCATGTCGAGCGTCGGCTCGGGCTCTTTCTTGGTCTTGTCGACCTTGCCCGGCATCGGCTCGGGCTCGGCGGCGCGCACATCGGCCACGCCGATCGTGAAGCCGGCAGTTGCGGTCAGGGCAGCCCCAATCCAATGGATCAACGTGATGTTCACGGCCGACATCCTTGCCCGAACGCAGTGCGCGTGTCTATCGTGGCAGGCATGTCAGCCTCTGCCACAACTTCGTCCGCGTCCACGTCCACTTCCGCTTCCGCCGCGATGTCGGTCTCCAACCTGACCGGTCGCTTCGGCCCCTATGGCGGTCGTTATGTCTCCGAGACGCTCATCCCGAACCTCATCGAGCTCGAGCACGCGTGGCGCACGATTGTCCCGACCGCGGAGTTCCAGGCCGAATACGACGCGTTGCTCGCGAACTTCGTCGGCCGCCCGAGCCCGCTCTATCTGGCCGAGCGCCTCACCGCGAAGGCCGGCGGCGCTAAAATCTGGTTGAAGCGCGAGGACTTGAACCACACCGGCGCACACAAGATCAACAACTGCATCGGGCAAATCCTGCTGGCACGACGCATGGGCAAGACGCGCATCATCGCCGAGACCGGCGCGGGTCAGCACGGCGTCGCGACCGCGACAGTGGCCGCCAAGTTCGGGTTGCCATGCATCGTGTTCATGGGCAGCGCGGACATCGAGCGTCAGCGCCAGAACGTCTTCCGGATGCGCCTGATGGGCACCGAGGTGATGCCGGTCGAGTCGGGCTCGAAGACGCTCAAGGATGCGATGAACGAGGCGATGCGCGACTGGGTCCGCCACGTCCACGACACGTTCTACGTGATCGGCTCGGCCGCCGGCCCGCATCCGTATCCCTCGATGGTGCGCGACTTCCAGAAGATCATCGGGCGCGAGACGCGTGACCAGTCGTTCGTGCGCATCGGTCGTCTGCCTGACGAGGTCGTCGCATGCGTCGGCGGTGGCTCGAATGCGATCGGCATGTTCCATCCCTTCCTCGACGACCGCGACGTCGCACTCACCGGTGTCGAAGCGGCCGGTGAAGGCCTCGACAGCGGTCGCCACGCGGCCACTTTGACCGCCGGCACGATCGGCGTGCTGCACGGCCAGAAGAGCTATCTCCTGCAGGATGGTGACGGCCAGATCATCGAGACCCACAGCGTCTCGGCCGGCCTCGACTATCCGGGCGTCGGTCCCGAGCACGCGCACCTGAAGGACACGGGCCGCGTGCGCTACGTGGCGGCGACCGACACCGAGGCGCTCGACGCGTTCATGGCGTGCTCGAAGCTCGAGGGGATCCTGCCCGCGCTCGAGTCGAGCCACGCGCTGGCCTACGCGATGAAGCGCGCGGCCGAACTCGGCAGCGACAAGCACCTGGTCGTCAACCTCTCGGGTCGCGGCGACAAGGACATGCACAGCGTCGCGAAGGCGCTCGGGCTGACGCTGTGATCGATGTGCGCTTCAGCCGCGCGGCCGAAGGTCCCAGCGCGACAGGCTCAGTATCGCCTTCGGCTGCCTTGGCCGAGGCCTCAGTATCGCCTTCGGCTGCCTTGGCCGAGGCCTCAGTATCGCCTTCGGCTGCCTTGGCCGAGGCCTCAGTATCGCCTTCGGCTGCCTTGGCCGAGGCCTCAGTATCGCCTTCGGCTGCCTTGGCCGAGGCCGAGGCCGTCACTGCTGGCTCCGACTTCGCGCGCCTCGGCGGCGAACGCGGCGTGCGCGCGATAGTCGATGACTTCATGGATCGCGTCTTCGACGACGTGATGATCGGCTTTCACTTCGAGGGCAAACCCAAGGCGCGCATCCGCGAGCTCGAGTATCGCTACGCGGCCCAGCATCTCGGTGCAGACGTCCACTACGAAGGGCGCCCGCTCGACGTCGCGCACGGTCCGCTGCGCATCTTCGATGGTCACTTCGCGCGCCGCTTGTGGCTCCTCCGCGAGACCCTCGAAGCGCATCATGCACCCGCCACTGTCGTCGCGCGGTGGCTTGCTCACAACGAAGCCCAGCGCGAGCTTGTACTCGCCGGCTCCTGCAGGTGAAAGACGCGTGAGCGAGACCGAACCGCCAGCGCCAGAGGACAGCCCGATCGGCAAGGCCGTGCTCGCAGCCGCTACGACCTCACTCGCCAACCTCTGGAAACGCATCGAGAAACGGGCGCCTGTCGAGATGCGCCTGAAGGTCGAGCAGGTGTTGCGCGACGCGGAGGACATCGCGACGCGCGACGCCTCGGTGAGGGACCGGGTGAAGCTCGCCAAGGGGCTCGAGGATCTCGCCGCCGAGCTGCGTGGACGTCGTCCGTGGGAGCCGACCTTCTACAAGGACGGCCGCCTCGGAGTGACGCGTGCGCAGGACCCGATAACGATCAAAGGGGCCGTCGATCAGCTACGCCTCGAGGCGTTTTACGAGCGCTACGTGCAACGCGCCGAGCGGGCCTTCGAGCGGCTCGAGTACTTCTTCAGGCGCTCGGGCATCCTCACTGAAGAAGAGGCGAAGAAGGGCGAGCGAAAGCCGTGGGACCAGCCCTACTTGAACTTCGATTCCTACCGCGAGCTGATATGGGGGAAGGTCGCCAAGACCGGCCCCAAGACGCGCAGGGAATAGCGACCCGAAAGTCTAACGCCTCACGAGGCGCACGACCTCGTAGGCGCCGTGCCGCTCCTCGACGAGGCCGTTGTCGGCGAGGAGGGCGTACCACAGCCCTTCGAGCTCGCGCCGCCCGACTGGGCGTGGGCCCATCACGGTCACGCGCTTGTCGCCGAGTGAGCCGGGCTGGAACAGCAGGTTCTTCTCGAGCGAGCAGCTGACAAGGCGTGCGACCTCGAAGAGGGGAGCGTCGGCGAAGTCGACCGCGATCTTCTCGTCGCTCGCGAGCGGCTTGCACTCGCGCTTGCCGACGGGCGCGGGCACGTCGGGCACCGCGGGAGGCACGGGCGCGGACAGCAGCAACGAGACGAGGAAGGTGAGCACGCCTCTTGGTAGCGTGGGCCGCGCCTCAACGCCCGAAGAATTGGATGCCGTCCTTCACGAGCCGCGTGGCTTCGTCGTCGGCGGCGATCGTCACGCGCTCGAGTCCGGAGGCGCTGCGCAACATGTGCACGAGCTTGGGACCGATCCGCTCGAGCGGGCTCGCCAGCGCTTCGAGGTGGAAGAGGCCGGTCGTGAGCGTGCGCACACCCAGGCCGCGGGCCGCGTCGATAACGTCCTCCGCGATCCCGAGTGCGCGGTCGCTGCGATACTCGGCGCGCTTGCCGAGGCCGACGAACAAGAGGCGCGGGTGCGATAGGCGGCGGCCGGTCGGATACAGCACGCGCTCGCCGAAGGCGCCGTTGGAGAAGCCGCCGATTCGCCACGACGACAAGGCCCCCGCGAGGCGCCAGTCCACGAGACCTGCCAGCCCGGTCAGCGGGCGTTCATCGGAGAACGCATGCAGCACCAGCAGGTCCGCCGGCGAGTCGTCGAGCACGCGCAGCTCGGGCGCCACCCACTTGAGCTCTGCGCGCCCGCTGTAGGCTTGAGTGTTGTCGGGCGGCGCGGTCCCGGACACAGACCGCGCGGCAACATCCCGCTCGCCACGGGTGTCGCCAGCGCGCTGCTCGCCCGCGGCCACCGCTACTCCGAGTCGGCCGGGTCGGCCTGCGTGGTCGGACGCGGCGCACCCGCGTCGGGCTTCTTGGCGCCCCTGTGGATCGCGCGTGGACCCCCATCGCGTGCGCCTTCGGGGCCCTTGTGCGGGCCACCGGCAGGGCGGCCGCCGCGCACATGTCCGAGCTGGGTCGCGATCTTGTCGAGGATGCCGTTGATGAAGGCGCCGGACTCGCCAGTGCCGTAGCGCTTGCCGATCTCGATCGCCTCGTTGAGCGTCACGCGCGGCGGGATGTCCTCGAGGTGCTGGATCTCGAAAACACCCATGCGCAGGATATTGCGGTCGACGACCGCCATGCGCGCGACCCGCCAGTTGGTCGACGAGTCCTGCAAGAGCTTGTCGATCGCTTCGCGATGCTCGGCCACGCCGCGCACGATCTGATCGCAGAACGCGAGCTCGTCGAGGCCGCCGCGCACGGCGTCTAGCTCGATGCGCTCGTCCTTGCTCGGCGCGTGCGGGGCAGGGCCCTTGCCCAAGAGCCAGGCCATCACCTCGAGCGCGATGGTGCTCTTCGGGTCGAGCACCAGCAACGCCTGTGCGGTCGCTCTTGCCTCTTCGCGCTCGCCATCGGCGACGAGGCACTCGAGTTCGGCGCCGAGGCCGCGCTCACGAATCCGGTAGAGCGCCGCGGTCAGCGTCGCGCCCTTCGGACCTTCTTCGATCGGCGTCTTCGCGGTCGTCACCGACAGCGGCTGATGGTCGAGGGTGAACAGCGCCTGCAGCGCCAGCTCCCGCCCGCGACGACGACGATTGCGGGTGCCTTTGGGTTTGCCGGCATCGGCAGCCGCAGGCGATACGACGGGTTTGCCAGCATCGGCAGCCGCAGGCGATACGACGGGTTTGCCAGCATCGGCAGCCGCAGGCGATACGACGGGTTTGCCAGCATCGGCAGCCGCAGGCGATACGACGGGTTTGCCAGCATCGGCCGCAGGCGATACGGCCGTGTCCGCCGGAACGCTGTCGGGGCCGCTCACGGTGCGCTCGCGATGAGTCTCAGGACCTGGACCATCTCGACCCCGGCCATCGCCGCTTCGAAGCCCTTGTTGCCGGCCTTGGTGCCAGCGCGCTCGATCGCTTGTTCGATCGTGTCGGTCGTCAAGACGCCGAAGGCGATCGGCACACCCGAGTTCAGCGACGCCTGGGCCACGCCCTTGGAGACCTCGGACGCGACCATGTCGAAGTGCGGGGTCGACCCGCGAATAACGGCGCCGATGGCGATGACGGCGTCGTACTTGCCCGAGTCCGCCATGTGCTTGCAGACGAGCGGGATCTCCCAGGCGCCCGGCACCCGCACGATCGTCTGGTCGTCGGCGCTGGCCCCATGGCGCACGAGCGCATCGAGCGCACCTTCCAACAGCCGTTCCGTGATGAAGCTGTTGAAGCGGGCGACCACGATGCCGGTCTTGAGCCCCGCGGCGGTGAGATGACCTTCGATGGTACGCGGCATGGGCTCGTCCTCTGGCGCGCCCGTGCGGGCGCAGTGTCAAGAAGCCGTCAACACGGAGTGCGACTGCCGGTTGATATCCAGCCGATCGGCGCCGGTCAATCGGAACCCGTTCAGCGCCCGAAGCCGTGCTCGGCCAGGAACGCCATATCGATGGCGCGCCCCGGATCCTTCGTGCTGCCGAAGCTCAGGAGTCGCTGCACGTACTTGCCGAGGATGTCGGTCTCGACGTTGACCGTGGCGCCGATGGCTGCCTCGGCGAGCAGGGTGTTGGCGGCGGTGTGAGGCACCACCGACACCGTCACGCGGTCGGCGCTGAGCTTGGCAATCGTCAGCGACACGCCGTCGACCGCTATCGATCCCTTCTCGACGACCTGGGGCAACAAGGCCGCGGGCAACGCATAGGTCGTCTCCCAGCCGGCGCCCGATCGGGCCTTGTCGACGAGCCGCGCGATGCCATCGACGTGGCCCTGCACGATGTGTCCGTCGAGGCGTGCGCCGAGCACCAGCGCGCGCTCGAGGTGGACCTTCGCGCCAGCGACGAGGCTTGCGAGGCTCGTGCGCGCGACCGACTCGGGTGACATGTCGAAGCTCAGCGCGCCGCGGTCGTGACGCGTCACGGTGAGGCAGGCGCCCATCACCGCGATCGAGTCACCGAGCTTGATGTCGTGCAGCTCGCCGCTCGCGATGCGCGTCTCGATGCGTAGGCGGGCGCCACCGGCGCCGACTTCCAGGCTCGCGACGCGCCCGATATCTTCAATGATTCCGGTGAACATCAGGTGCTCCGATAGGTGAGCACGACATCCTCGTCGAGCCGCTCGAGCGAGTCGAGCCTGAAGCCTTCGAGCGTGCGTGCGAGCGGGCCGACCGCAGCGACACCGTGGGCACCGAAGACCTTGGGCGCGACCATCAGCACCAGCTCGTCGACGAGGCGTGCAGCCAGCAGGCTCGCCGCGAGCACCCCGCCGCCCTCGCACAAGATCGACGTGGTTGGCGTCGTGTGCCCACCCAGCGTGCTCAGCAACGCCGCGAGGTCGACCCGACCAGCGGGCCCCGGGAGCCCAGCATCGGCAGCCGGCGATACGGCGGGTAGCGACAGCACGCGCACGCCTCTCGCGAGCAGCGCGAGCGCGCGTGCATCGTCGAGCGGCAACGCAGTCGCGACGATGGCACCCGGTGACCCGGCCGCGAAAACCGGCGCATCGATCGGCGTGCGCAGCTGCGAGTCGACGACCACGCGCCAGGGCGGCAGGAACTCCGCGTTCGGCACCGCCGTGACGTCTCGCACCGTGAGCCGCGGCGAGTCGATCTGCGCGGTCACGCGCCCGACCATCACCGCGTCCGCGGCCGCCCGCATCGCTTGCACGCGCTTCATCGAAGCGCTGCCGGTCACCGTGGTCGAGGCGCCCGTGCGCGCGGCGATCCGACCGTCGAGGCTCGTCGCCAGTTTCAGGGTCAACCACGGCAGGCGCGTGACGATCCACTTGTCGAAGACGCGGTTCAAGGCGCGCGCCTCGGATTCGCAGACACCCGCCTCGACCGCGATTCCGGCGGCCCGCAGCTCTGCCACGCCCTTGCCCGCGACCAGCGGATTGGGGTCGAGCGCCGCGACCACGACCCGCGCGATGCCAGCCGCGATCACGGCCTTCGTGCAAGGCCCCGTGCGACCTTGATGGCAACACGGCTCGAGCGTGACGTACATCGTCGCGCCGCGCACATCGCCACTGCCAGCGAGTGCCTCGACCTCGGCGTGAGGCTTGCCCGCGCGATGGTGCCAGCCCTCGCCGAGGACCTCACCGTTGCGGAGGATGAGCGCGCCGACCAGCGGGTTCGGGCTCGTACCTCCGCGCCCGCGCGCGGCCAGCTCGAGGGCGCGCAGCATCCATGCGCGATCGCCTTCGAGGGCGGACATCAGGACGGCGGCCGGTTGGCGAACGTGCGGAGCTCGCCGAGGAAGGCGTCGACCGAGTCGAAGCTTCGGTAAACACTTGCATATCTGACGTAGGCGACCGGGTCGAGGTCGCGCAGGAAGACCATCACCGCGTCGCCGATCTCGGTCGAGCTGACGCTGCGCTTGGGGCGCGACGAGAACTTCGACTCGAGCCGATCGACGAAGTCCGTCAGCGCCGCCGTCCCGATCGGCCGCTTCTTACAAGCGAGCCGCACCGAGCGCAGGAGCTTCTCCGGGTCGAACGGCTCGCTCTGCCCGTCGCGCTTCTCGACGTCGATCATCGTCTCTTCGACGACCTCGTACGTCGTGAAGCGGGCAGCACAACCTTCGCAGTGCCGCCGCCGCCGAATCGCCCGGCCATCACGCGCGAGCCGCGAGTCGACGACCCGATTCTCCGCGTGTTGACAGAACGGGCAGCGCATCAGCCCTGGCCGCTATTGGACTTTTCCGCGACCGCGTCGAGTGCCGCGATCTTGTCGACGCGCACCTGATGACGCGACTCGAAGGCCGTGTCGACCCACGTATCCAGGCACATGACCGCGTACTCGTTCGCGAGCAAGCGCGCCCCAAGGCACAACACGTTGGCCGCGTTGTGCTGGGCCGCGAGTCGCGCCGTGACCAGGTCGTGTGCGAGGGCCGCGCGTACGCCCACGACCTTGTTGGCCGCGATGCTGACGCCGATGCCGGTACCGCAGATCAAGACGCCACGCGTGCTGTCGCGGTCAGCGACGACGGCGTGCCCCACGGTGGCGGCGGCATCCGGATAGTCCGAACGCTCACCGACCGCGGGGCCGATCTCTTCGACGGCAAAACCACGCCCAGCGAGATGCGCGACGAGCGCGCCTCTCATGCCGATCCCTGCGTGGTCGCTACCGACGATGAAGCGCATTACTCAGCGGCGCTCGGAGGGGCCGCCGCCACCGCCTTCGGCTCGACGACGATGCGGTTCTTGTAGTGGCCGCAGCTCGGGCACACGCGATGCGGACGGCGATCGGCGCCGCAGTTGTCGCACAGAAGCGTGTTCTGCAGCGTGACCTTGTCGTGGTTGGCGCGGCGCGCGCGGGTGCGGGCCTTGCTCTTCTTGTTCGTCGGGGTGACCATCTGAGGCTCCAATTCTCACCCCGAGGACCGCCATGGCGGAGCCGGGGAGCGCCATAGGCGCGGGGGTAACGCTCAATCGAGCTTGACGTTCTTCAGCAGTTCCCAACGCGGGTCGACACCATCGAGGGTGCTCGACCAGAGTGGGGTCTCGGGGGGCGCGGCGACCGTGCCGGGCGCGACGGGGTAGGGGTCTTGCGACAGCACCAGATGCTCACGCACCAGCGCCTCGAGGTCGACCACGCCGTTGTCGATGATCCACGGCTCGTCTTCGAGGTCGTCGCTCGAGATGTCCTCTTCCGCGAGGTTCACGAGGTGCTTCTGACCCGGCGTGAAGAGCTCACTGAAGTCGGTGTCGAGCTCGAGCGACGAGGGCGCCAGGGTCCGACTGCAGTCGAACTCGAGCTTCACCTTGAGGTTGCCCTGCGCCAGGATGTTTTCGCCGATGACGCTGACGTCGATGTTGAGCGCGATCGGCGAGGTGGCACGATAGGCCGGCAGCAACGACTCAACGACCCACTCGACCGGGAGGTTTCCGGAGAGGGTGAGCCCCGCCGAGGGGATCTCGCGGGCGTTGAGTTGCAGGTCCGAAGCCTTCATCGTCGTTCCATCTACCGCGGGCGTTTCTTTCGCGCTGGGCGCGCACCCCTCGCACAGTGAGGCGTCACACGCAATGCTGCGTCGAGCGCTCGCGCCGATCGGCGGTGCCGTTCGGGCTTCTCACATGGGCCTGGCCGGCCGAGCGAGGGCGCGATATTAGGGAGTGGGCCTGCCCTGGTCAATCGAATTCGCCGAGCAGGCGAAGCCGTGGCGAAGCAGGAGCAACCAGAAATTTCAGTGTCGGGGCATCGACTTCGGCTGCCCTTGTCAGAGCCTCGCCGCCGTCGCGGTGTTCGCGCTGGAGTTCGATGAACGCCCCCAACAACACCGAACGCGAGCCTTTCGCCAAGCGGGTCCAAGCCCTCCCGAAGCTGGGCATCGGGATCTCGACCGAGTACGGCGCCATGACCTCGGGCGGCCTCGACCCGCTCGAGCTGGTGGGCCACCGCCCCGAGTTCGCGCGCTTCCTCGAGGTCGGGGTCGAAGCCGACCGGGGTCTGGATGCCGACGTGCAGCGCTGGGTCGCGGCCGGACGCGCCACGACCTACCACTTCCTCGACGTGAACCTGGATGAGCCCGAAGACCTCGACCCGGCCTGGCTCGCTCGGGTGCGCGCGCACATCGACGTGCTGAAGCCCGCCTGGCTCTGCGGCGACGCGGGCCTCTGGCACTTCGGCCCGCGCGAGCGCGGTCACATGCTGCTCTTGCCGCCCATCCTCACGCGCGCTTCGGCGCACGAGCTCGCGGCCGGGATTCGCGCCTTGTCGTCGGCGACCGGGCATGAGGTGTTGCCCGAGAACCCGCCCGGCCAGGTCTTCGTCGGCGATCTGCACTTGCTCACGTTCTTCGCCGAGGTCGCCACCGCGGCCGACAGTGGCCTCCTGCTCGACCTCGCCCACCTCGCGATATACCAGCGTCTACAAGGGCTTGCGCCGGATGTCGGGCTCGCCGACTTCCCGCTCGAGCGGGTCGTCGAGATCCACGTGGCCGGTGGCAGCGAGCGACACCACGAGGGCTTTCCATGGATCGAGGACGCGCACGGCGTCGCCGTCCTGCCCGAGGTCTGGGCGCTGCTCGAGTCGATCGTGCCGCGCGCCCCCAACCTGAAGGCGGTGGTCTTCGAGTGTGAGCGCAACCCGATGCGCGACACCCTCGCCGGGTTCGAGCGGCTCGCTGCGATCCTCGGCCCGAGCTTCTTGCGATGAGCGCGCGCACGCTGCAGCGAGTGGTCGTGCGGATGCTGCACGACGCCGCCTTCCGTGCCGCGGTCTATGCCGATCCGGCGACGGCGCTGGCCGATCTCGCGCTGACCCCTGACGACCATCGCCTGTTGCTGGCGGCCGACGCGCGCGCGTGGGGCGCGGATACGCAGCGCAGCGAGCGCGTCTTGAGCGCGCTCGTGACCGAGCTGCCGGTCGCCGTGCTGGTCTTGTTGGAGGAAGGCCTGTCGCTCGCGCGGCTGCGACGCTTCTTCGAGGGCGCGCAGTTCCACGCGACGATCATGGCGCGCGGCTCGCTGGCGCCGGCCTTTGGCGACTACCTCGCGACGCTGACGAAGCGCCCGCGGACCCAGGCCTTCATCCGGCTCGAGCATGCGATTGCGCTGCTGCGGCGTGCGTGCCCACTGACCGTGCCGAAGGATCATCTTGTGCGCAGTAGCCACGTGCGGCCGGTCGCGCTCGCTGGCGGAACACTGGCTGCGTGGTCGCACGCGAAGCAGGCGCTCGGGTCCGATCCGACCGCACGCTTGCTTGCGAAGTCAAGACCACGCGTGGCCGCCGTCGACCCTCGTACAACCGAATGGGTCCTGCTTCAGCGCAATGCAGCGACGCCGGACGAGCCGGAAGCGGCCTTTGTCGGCGAGGCATTGGGCCGTCTGCTCGAGGCCGCCGAGCAGCCCACGACCCGTGATGTCCTCATCGCCGTCGCCGAGCGTGAAGGCGCCGAAACGAACGAAGCCAGCGAGATCCTCGACGAACTCATCGCCGAGGGTCTGCTGGCTTCTTGCCAAGGGCCCTAGGGGCTGCCCAAGGCATCGTAATCCTGGACTAAATCGTCTCAGGCGCGCAGGGCCTGGAACGACTCGCGCAGGCCGCGCGGGTTCGTCTTGAGGCTGATCACGAGCAGGTCGCCCTCGGTGTAGATGTCGCCGAGCGCGAGGATCGGGGTCATCGTGCGGAGCGCCTTCTGGAAACCGGCGTTGGCCGCGAGCTTCGGGAACTTCAAGAGGTCGATGACGAAACGATCGTCCTTCGCCTCCAAGATCGCTGGCGGACGCTTGGGCACCATGCCGAGCAGCGAGGCGGGCTTCGACAGGTTGAGCGCACCCGACGCGAGCAGCTTCGCCAGGTTGCCCTGGAGATTGTTGAGCACCGACGCGCGCAGGTCCTTCACCCGGAAGGTGACCTTCACGGCCTCGGTCGTGGCGTCGATCGCGTCGATCAGCAGCGCCGCGTCGACACGCATCTCGGTGCCCATGATGTTCGCGGTCGCACCGAGGCCGAGCGCCGGCGCCTGGGCGATCACGGTGATGTCCTTGGGGGCCTTGTCACCCGACGGCATGAGCGTCGCCGCCCAGCGCACGAGGTCGAGCGGCACCGCGAGGCGGCGGTTGAAAGCGTGGCGCGCGATCTCACCGAAGAGGCGCGGGTGCGACGCGGCGTAGCGGCCAAGGGACTTGAGGATCTGAGCGACTTTGAGCTGCTGCATGGCGCGCGTCTAAATCGACTCCGCCTCCCGGCGCAAGGACAAACACCGGCACTCGCTCGCGCCCGCGATACTTGCCGCCCCGAGCGGGGTGCGTCATCTTCGCAACGACCCGACCACCCCCATCACCGCGCACGAGGCACCATGGCAACCAGCGACGACGACCAACCCGAGGCTGCCAACGGGCCGACCAGCGACGAGCGTGCGCGCGGCGACTCACCGCGACGCGTGAGCGAGACCTTCGGTAAGGCGGCCGAAGGTGCGACCGCGACCTTCCGCAAAGCCTTGAGCCAGGGCTTCCGGTCGGTCCGTTCGGGCGAGGAGAAGATCCGCGGCATCGTCAGCGACGCGATGCCCAAGGAGCTGGTCACCTACATCAAGGGCGCCATCGACACCGGCCGCGACGAGGTCGTGCGCATCGTCGGCAACCAGACCCGCAAGTTCCTCGAAGGCATCGACGTCAGCGGTGAGGTCGCCAAGATCCTGACCTCGCTATCCTTCGAGATCAAGACGGAGATCCGGTTCATCCCGAACGACCAGAAGATCAAGCCGGACATCAAGACCTCGATCCGCTCCAAGAAGGTCAAGCCCGACGACGAGGAGTAGCCCTCGCAGAGGTCGCGTTGCCCGCGAATTCGCTCGCGGGCCGCACGGGCCCTTCGTCGCTCCTCCCTCGGCGGCCCATGAGGCCTGCCTCGGTCGGGCTCCTTGGTCGCGCGCGGCCCACTTCGCGAATTCGTGAGAAGGCCTGACGAAGTCAGGCTACCCGCGAATTACCGGCGCTCAATCTTGATAGATGTAATGGAGACCGGCACCGCAGGCGACTTGCCGTCGCCGCCGGCCTTCTTCTCGGCCATCGAGATGGTCTTCACGAGGTCGACCGCGTCGCACTTGCCGAACGCGTTGTAGGTGTTGCCGAGGTTCTTGTCGGCTTTCGCCGTGATGAAGAACTGGGACCCGTGGGTCGCGTCGGCGTCCTCGATCATGCCCAGCGCGCCGGGCTGCAGAAACAGCTCGTTGGCGCCCTGTTCGCGCGCGATGCGCCAGCCCGGGCCTGCGCCCGACTTGCCGGTCGGGTTGCCGGTCTGGATGATGAACTCGTTCACGATCCGGTGGAACGTGAGGCCGTCGTAGAACGCGCCGGTGCGTGGTGCGTTGGTCGCCGGGTCCTGCCACTCGAGCTGGCCCGAGGCGAGGCCGACGAAGTTCGCGACACTCTGCGGCGCGCGCTCGTCGAGCGTGCAGGTGATGACGCCCTGGGCGGTGGTGATGACCGCGGCGAGCGCCGTGCCTTCGCCGCTGATCGCGGTCTTCGAGCCGAGGATCTTTGCGATCTCCTCACCCGAGAAGGTCTTCATCGGACGCCCGGCCGGCACCGGCGCGGCCGGCGGGGTCTCAGCCTCGTCGCTCGGCGCCGCGGCCTTGTCCCTGCGCGCCAGCAGCACCTGCTTTTCGAGCTCGGGGTCACGCGGCGCGCCGCACCCGAACATCGTCAGGGCCGTCATCATCGATAGGGTCGCTGTCTTCACGCGCCGTTGATAGCTGGCCCGAGGTGTCCTGCCAAGCCAATCACCGATCGGACGAGGCTGGTCAGCCACACGCCCCGCGGTCAGCGAGTCGCGCGCGACACCTGCGTCTTGCGGGCCGCAGCCTTGATGTGCTCGGGCGGCTCGCGCACGTCCCAGACGATGCGGAAGAGCTGCAGGGTCTTGAGCACGTAGAAGCTCAGGTCGACCTGCCACCAGCGAAAGCCCTGGCGCGCCGACGACTGATAATGATGGTGGTTGTTGTGCCAACCCTCGCCCGCCGTAAGGAGGGCAATCACGAAGTTGTTGCGCGAGTCGTCGCTCGTCTCGTAGGGCCGCGTTCCCCACACATGCGACAGCGAGTTCACGATGAAGGTCGTGTGCCACAGCATCACGGTCGACAGGCAGAAGCCGACGATGAAGCCCTGGAGCCCCCAGATCGCCGTCACGGCCGTACCCAGAGCCAAGATGGGCAGGTACCAGTACTTATCGATCCACACGAGTTCGGGGAAACGGGCGAGGTCCTTCACGCGCTCCATGTCGGTGTCCATCGCGCCCGGCGCATAGAACCAGCCGATGTGCGCGAAGAGGAATCCCTGCTGCCGCGGCGAGTGCACGTCCTCGGGCTCGTCCGAGAACTTGTGGTGGCGGCGATGATGTGACGCCCACCACAGGACACCACGCTGCCCAGCGCTCTGCGAGAGCACGGCCAGGATGAACTGGAACACGCGGCTCGTCTTGAACGAGCGGTGCGAGAAGTAGCGATGGAAGCCGACCGTGATCGCCACCATTCGCCCCATCCAGAGCGTCAGGCACACGATCATCACCTCGAGCGAGGCGCCCGTGAAGATGATGCCCAGCGCGAGCAGGTGCACCAGCGCCATCGGCGCCGCGGCCAGCGCGAACTGCCCGAAGCTGAACTTCTGGTAGGGCGAGCCATCGGCCCGTCGCGGCGCCTCGACCGGAGGTGATGCGGTCGGGTCGACGAGCGGAGATACGAAGGGAGTAGGGGTCGAAGCACTCATGGCCGGACCATGCCCCAAGCGATCGACGCACGTGGTCATACTCCGGTCATTGTGTGTCTTCGTTGTGTCTTTGGACGGGCCTTGGAGGGCTACGCGCCGGGGTCGAATCGGTAGCCCGCGCCGCGATGTGACAGGAAGTGCACGGGGTGGGCAGGGTCGACCTCGAAGTGCTTGCGTAGTCGCGCCACGAAGTTGTCGACCGTGCGCGTCTCGTGGCCGTGTGGCAGGTGCCATACCTCGGCGAGCAGCTCCTTGCGTGACAGCACGCGACCCGGATGCTCGGCGAAGTAGGCGACCAGGTCGAGCTCGAGCGCGGTCAGCGCGACCTCTTTGTCGGCGACCGTCACGTGGTGGGCTTCGAGGTCGATGACGGCGCGCCCGAACCGGAGGACGCGAACGCGCTCGCCATGCGCATGCGCGACGCGACCACCCGTGTTCTCGGACGACCCCTCGCGCGCCCACTGCTGCCTGCGTATCAGGGCTCGCACACGGGCCAGCAGCTCGCTGAACTCGAACGGCTTGGGCAGGTAGTCGTCCGCGCCCGCCTCGAGACCGCGCACCCGATCCTCGGCCGATGCGCGCACCGTCAGCATGATGACCGGCGCGAAGATGCCACCATCGCGCAGCGAGGCGCAGAGCTCGAAGCCATTGCTGTCGGGCAGCTCGACATCCAACACGATCGCGGACGGCACATTCGGCTTCACCAGCTCACGCAAGGCCGCCTTGCCGGTCGGCGCGACGTCGACCTCGAAGCCTTCGAGCTCGAAGTTCAGCTTCAACGCCCGTCCGAGGTGGACCTCGTCCTCGACGATCAGCAAGCGCGGCTTGCCAGCAACGGCAGCCGAAGGCGATACGGCTGGCTTGCCGACCCCACTCGATCCGTTTCCCATGGTCGCGCTCACGTCGTACCTCGCGTCGCCACTGCCGACGGCAGCGTAAGCACGAAGGTCGAGCCGCGCCCGAGCCCCGCTGAACTCGCTTCGAGGCGACCCCCGAGCCCGCGCGCCAGCTCCGCCGCGACATGCAGCCCAAGCCCCGTGCCCGAGCGCGAGCGCACCTCGGTCGAGTCCGCGCGATAGAAGCGGCGGAAGATCCGCTCGAGGTCGCCCTCAGCGATGCCAATGCCTTCGTCGCTCACGGCGATCCGCACGACCTCGCGCCCGTCGCGCCCTTCACGCTCGACCCGCGCCGACAGGCTCACGCCGTCGACTCCGGGCGAGTACTTCAGCGCGTTGTCCAAGAGGTTCTCGACGATCGTCTGCAGCCCGAGCTCGACCGTCATCAACGTCAGCCCCTGCGGGATGTCGACCGTCACTGTCGCCCGTGTTGCATCGATATGACGGCGCAACACCTTGCCCAGCGCTGCCTCGGCCAGATCGCCGAGCACCACCGGCACCAGGTCGCGCTCGTCTTTTCTGCGATGGGACAGGCGTGACGCCGCGAGCACGCCGTCGATGAACGCCGACAGCCGGTCGACATCCTGGCGCATCATCTGGCGCAGCTCGACCTTCTGCGGCTCGCTGAGATCGGTGCGGCCGAGGGTCTCTAGACACAGACCAATCGACGCGAGCGGCGACTTGAGCTCGTGCGTGACCGAGTCGACGAAGTTGCGCTGATGGCGACCCTCGACGATCTCGCGCGCCAGCGAGATCCCGGACAGCAAGAGCACCGTCGTGATGAAGGCGATCGACACGATCCCGAGCACCAGCAGCCAGGTCGTGCCCGTCGTCAGCGTATCGATGATGAGCAGCGTCCACCCGACCAGCAGCCCCAGCGAGAGCGCCACCGCGACCGAGGTCAGCGTGATCGGTGTCGACAGCGAGCGGGTGGTGCGCGGCATGGCGGCCATTCCTACCTCATGGTCGCTCGCACGGCCACGGGCCGTGTGCTAACCAAGCTCCCCTTTGTCGCCGGGAGCATCCATGGCCCAGACCAATGATCGAGACCTCGTCGAGAGTGCGTTCGCAGACCGCTCGCACCTCCTCGACCCGACCTATCGCGGCGCCATCTTCCGCACGCTGGAAGGCCTCGACCGCGGCACCCTGCGCGTCGCGTCGCCGCCCGAGACCACCACCTCTGAAGACACCGGCCAGCCCGCCTGGACCGTGCACGCCTGGGTCAAGCAAGCGGTGCTGCTCTACTTCGCGGTGCAGGACATGGTCGTGCACGAGCTGCCGCCCTTCGAGTGGCACGACAAGATCCCGCTCAAGTCCGACCTCAAGGCTGCCGGCGTGCGCGCCGTGCCGCCCGCGACCGTGCGCTACGGCGCCCATCTCGAGCCGGGCGTCATCCTGATGCCGAGCTTCGTCAACATCGGCGCGCGCGTCGGCCGCGGCACCATGGTCGACACCTGGGCTACGGTCGGCTCGTGTGCGCAGGTCGGCTCGAACGTGCACCTGTCGGGCGGCGTAGGGCTCGGCGGCGTGCTCGAGCCGCCCGCCGCGACCCCGGTCATCATCGAGGACGGCGCCTTCCTCGGCAGCCGCTCGATCGTCGTCGAAGGCGTGCACGTCGGGCGCGAGGCGGTGCTAGGCGCGGGCGTCGTGCTCGCCTCGTCGACCCGCATCATCGATGTCTCGGGTGCGAGCCCGGTCGAGTATCGTGGCTGGGTCCCGCCGCGCTCGGTCGTCATCCCCGGCACCGTCGAAAAGTCGTTTCCTGCCGGTAACTTTCACGTGCCTGTCGCCTTGATCATCGGTCGCCGCACCGCCTCGACCGACCAGAAGACCTCGCTCAACTCCGCGCTGCGCGAGTTCTCGGTCTCGGTCTGACCGCACGCGTCATCCGTATCCTGTCTCAACCTAGCGGCCCTCGCTTCATCCAGCCGAAGCCGCGCTCGCTCCGCATCCGGAGTCGCCGATGAGTCCCACTTTCCCCGTCGCCCCGCTCGCCCCCGACCTCATGCGTCCGCCGTGTCCGCCCGAGGGCCTCGCCTTCGAGACGACCGCCGAGCTCGCGACCCTCGTCGGCACCTTCGGACACGAGCGCGCGCTCGAGGCCTTGCGCGTCGGCCTCGGCATCCGGCGCGAGGGCTACAACATCTTCGTCGTCGGCTCGTCCGGTGTCGGCAAGCACACGGTCGTCATCAAGACGCTCGAGGATCGCGCGCGCACCGAGCCGACGCCGCCCGACTGGTGCTACGTCCAGAACTTCGAGGAGAGCCACCGACCCAAGGCGTTCTCGCTGCCGCCGGGGCGCGGCGTCGAGCTCAAGGCGGCGATGACCCGCTTCGTCGAGGACCTGCGAACGGTGCTGCCGGTGATCTTCACGTCGGATGCGTACACCTCGAAGGTGCATGCGATCGGTGAGGCATCCGAGAAGGTTCACGACCAGGCGCTCGACGCGGTGAAGGAGAAGGCGATCCAGCGCGGTCTCGCGCTCGTGAAGTCGGAAGAGGGCTTCACGTTCATGCCGGCCAAGGACGGCGAGGTGGTGCCGCCCGACGCGTTCGAGGCGCTGCCCGCAGAAGAGCGCGAGTCGCTCGAGGCCGCCCTCGAGCAGACCGAGGACGAGCTGCAGGCGGTCTTCGGTGGCGTGCCGCGCTGGCGCAAGGAGACGCGCGACCGCTTGTTGGCGCTCGAAAAAGAGGTCGTGCAGGCCGAGGTCGTGCGCCTCATCGAGCCGTTGCGGGTGGCCTTCGCCGCGCATGCCGACGTGATCACGTACCTCGACGCGGTCGCCAAGGACATCCTCGACGAGATCCACCTCTTCCGCGAGGCGGAGCCCGAGGGCGACGACGACGACGACGACGACATGCCGTTGCCGTCGCCCGTCAAGAAGCGCGAGATCCGGCGCTACCAGGTCAACGTGATCATCGACCACAGCCGCTCGCAAGGCGCCCCGGTTGTGCACGAGGACATCCCGGCCTTCGCCAACCTGATTGGCCGCATCGAGCATCAGGCCGACTACGGCGCGCTCTCGACCGATCACACGTTGATAAAAGCCGGTGCCCTCCACATCGCCTCGGGCGGCTACCTCGTGCTCGATGCCTGGCGGCTCGTCAACTCGCCGTTCGCGTGGGCGGCGCTCAAACGCGTCCTGCGATCGCGCCTCGTGCGCATGGATTCGCCCGATGGCAATGCCAACCCGATGACGACGGTGATGCTCACGCCCGACCCGATCCCGGTCGACGTCAAGGTCGTCATCATGGGCCCGGCCGAGCTCTACTACGAGCTGTGCGAGCAGGACCCGGAGGTCGAGCGCCACTTCAAGATCCTCGCGGCCTTCGAGGAGCGCTTGCCGCGCACCGTCGAGACGACGCACTTGTTCGCGCGCCTCATCGCGACCAAGGCGCGCGACAAGAAGCTGCGCCACTTCCATCGCGAGGCGGTGGCGCGCGTCATCGAAGAGGCGGCGCGCGAGGTCGAGGACAACGAGTACCTCTCGGCCAACCTGTCGCGCCTCTTCAACCTGCTCGACGAGGCCGACTTCTGGGCCGCCGAGGCCGGCGACACGATCGTGCAGAAGGCCCATGTCGAGCGTGCGTTGGCCGCCTTCGACCGCCGCAGCTCGGCGCCGCATGACGACTTCATGACCTCGATCGATCGCGGCACATTGATCGTGCGCAGCGACGGCGAGGCGACCGGCCAGGTCAACGGCCTCGCGGTCGTGTCCCTTGGCAGCTACGAGTTCGGGCGCGTCTCGCGCATCTCGGCGACGGCGCGTGTCGGCAGCGGTGAGGTCATCGACATCGAGCGCGAGTCGGACCTGTCGGGCAGCCTCCACGCCAAGGGCGTGCTGATCCTGCAGTCGCTGCTCGGCTCGCGCTACGCGACCGATGTGCCGCTGTCGCTCTGGGCGAGCCTCACGTTCGAGCAGAGCTATGGCCACGTCGATGGCGACTCGGCGTCGCTCGGCGAATATTGCGCGCTCGTCTCGGCGATCTCGGGCGTGGCGCTCAAGCAGTCGCTCGCGCTCACCGGATCGCTCAATCAGAACGGGGAGATACAGGCGGTTGGTGGCGTCAACACCAAGATCGAAGGCTTCTTCGAGATCTGTCGCCGGCGCGGCCTGACCGGCAACCAGGGCGTCATCATCCCGAAGTCCAACGTGAAGAGCCTGATGCTCTCGCCCGAGGTCGTGCAGGCGACCCGCGACGGCAAGTTCCGGGTGTGGCCGGTCGAGCGTGTCGAAGAGGCCTTGTCACTCTTGAGCGACATCCCGGTCGGCGAGCGCGACGGCAACGACGCCTTCCCCGACGGCTCGATCAACGCCCGTATCGAGCATCGCCTGCGTGGCTTCCACGATATCCGTCGGCGGATGAACGACCGCGCCTGAGCCTTCGCGCGCTTACGCATCTGCACTGCAGGCGCCCCGCGTGCTGCGCGCGGTCGCGTGACTCCGATTTCGAGCGGGCCTCGTGTGCGAAGTGCCTCGATTGGCGTGTGCGAGACTGTGCTCACCCTGCGCTGAGCGGTCGTCGCCTCCACCACGCGCGACCGGCAGACGCTCGGAGGCGTCGACCATGCCCAATACGAAGAAGCCCGTCGCGAACAAGCCGGAGCCAGGCAAGAAGCCCGCGTCCAAGACGCCCGCCGACACGGCACCGCCTCTCGCGGCGGAGGCGACGAGCTTCGATCAGATCCAGGGCAATGCGGGCGAGCTGCACCAGATCGCGACGTCGCCCGAACAGTCGCTGACGACCAACCACGGCGCACCCGTGGCCGACGATCAGAACTCGCTCAAGGCCGGCCCGCGTGGTCCCACGCTGCTCGAAGACTTCGTCCTGCGTGAGAAGATCACCCACTTCGATCACGAGCGGATCCCCGAGCGCATCGTGCACGCGCGCGGGTCGGGGGCACATGGCATATTCGTGCCATATGGCAATTGCGCGGATTTGACCTGCGCCGCCTTCTTGCAGGACGCGCAGCGCCCGACCCCGGTGTTCGTGCGCTTCTCGACGGTCGCAGGTGGGGCCGGTTCGGTCGACTTGCCGCGCGATGTGCGCGGGTTCGCGGTGAAGTTCTACACCGAGGAAGGCAACTTCGACCTCGTCGGCAATAACATCCCAGTGTTCTTCATCCAGGACGCGATGAAGTTCCCGGACCTCGTGCACGCGGTGAAGATGGAGCCCGACCGCGGCTTCCCGCAGGCGGCCTCGGCGCACGACACGTTCTGGGACTTCGTGTCGCTGATGCCCGAGTCGATGCACATGTTGATGTGGGCCATGTCGGATCGCGCGATCCCGCGCTCGCTGCGGATGATCGAAGGCTTCGGGGTGCACACGTTCCGCCTGATCGACGCGGCTGGCGCGGCGCGCTTCGTCAAGTTCCACTGGCGGCCGCTGCTCGGTGCGCAGTCCGTGATCTGGGACGAGGCGTGCAAGATCAACGCGGCCGATCCCGACTTCCACCGGCGTGACCTGTGGTCGGCGATCGATGCCGGCGACTTCCCCGAGTGGGAGCTGTCGGTCCAGGTCTTCGATGAGGCGTTCGCGGCGAAGTTCGAGTTCGACGTGCTCGACGCGACCAAGCTCATCCCCGAGGAGGTCTTGCCGCTGAGGCCGCTCGGCCGCATGACGCTCAACCGCAACCCCGACAACTTCTTCGCCGAGACGGAGCAGGCGGCGTTCCATCCGGGCCACCTCGTGCGAGGCATCGACGTGAGCGAAGACCCGCTCCTCCAGGGGCGGCTGTTTTCGTACATCGACACCCAGCTGAGTCGGCTCGGTGGACCCAACTTCGAGCAGCTCCCGATCAATCGACCGCAGTGCCCGATGCGCAACTTCCAGCGCGATGGGCACATGCAGATGGATGTGCCGAAGGGCCGGGTCAATTACGAGCCCAACAGCCTCGACCCGAGCGGCCCGCGTGAGGATCCGACGCGCGGCTTCGTATCGCACGGTGCCCCCGTCAGCAGCGCGCGCAATGCCGCAGCGGCGGGCGTCGATAGCGGGGGCAAGACGCGGCTCAGACCCGAGAGCTTCGCGGATCACTACAGTCAGGCGCGCATGTTCTTCCGCTCGATGAGCGAGCCGGAGCAGCGACACATCATCTCGGCCTTCGCGTTCGAGCTGGCCAAGGTTGCAACCGTCACCATACGCCGCCGTATGTTGGGACACCTGGCGATCATCGACGATGCGCTCTCGGCTGGCGTCGAGGACGCGCTCGGCATGGTCGGACAGGCGCAGGCGATTGTCCCTGCGCGCCAGCCGATCGACCTCGCACCGTCACCGGCCTTGAGCCTCGTCGACAAGGCGGTGCCGACACTGCTCCATCGCAAGGTAGGTGTGCTCGTGACCGATGGCGTCGACGGCACGCTGATCGAGTCGCTGCGCACGGCGCTCGCCAAGGAGGGCTGTCGCATGGAGATCGTCGCGCCGAAGATCAGCGGCGCGAAGACCGACGGTGGCGACGTGCTGGCGGCCGACCACGCGCTGTCGGGAGGCGCTTCGGTGTGCTTCGACGCGGTGGTCGTGACCGGCTCCGAGGACGGCATGCGGCAGCTCTGCGCCGAAGCGGCGGCGATCGACTGGGTGCGCGACGCCTTCGGCCACTTGAAGGTCATCGGCGTCGGCCGCGGTGCGAGCCTGTTGCTCGACAAGGCTGGCATCGGCGAAGAAGCGCTCGATGAAGGACTGGTGGGGATCGCCGTGCGTGGTGGCGTCAACGCTTTCGTCGCAGCCGCCAAGACCGGGCGGATCTGGGCGCGCGAGCCGAAGCTGCGCTCACCAGGCTGAGCTGAGGGCGAACGCGATCGTGTCACGAGCTCGAGGCCGGAGGCGGCGAAGCTCGCCGAGTTCAGTCGCGTCGCGCTCGCGCCCACCGTCGATCACCATCATGTGGAGGTCGGCGGTGTGCGCCGTGCGGCTCGCCGACCCTGCCGCGTCGCTTGCACCGCTACCAGTCGATCGACAGGGCTGCGCCCGCGATCAGGGGTCTGACGATCGTAATCCAACCGCTGCTGCCGCCGTCCGCGGGCTGTGCGAGGAAGTCGACGCCTTCGACCAACGCGCTGTCGTCGACTGTGATGACCGGCGTCGCCCAGTTCGCGGCGATGATGCGTAGCGTGACGCTCGGCAACGGGCCGCGCGGAATCAGCGAGAGCACTCCAGCCGGCGCGGCGAAAATGTAGGCGCCGATCGTCTCGAGGAAGCCATCGTGGTCCACGTCGCCCTGCTGGTCGGTAATGGCGATGCCTTCGCTGACCTCGAAGCTCGGCGGCTCGCGGAAGGCAGCAGCGAGCGCGGCGGCGTTCGCGCAGAGGCCGCTGCCGTCGACCGTCAGCAAGAGGCGTGCGGCGTAGCTGCGGGCGCTGACAGTCTCGCGCGCGAGGTCGTACTGGAGGCGAATCGAGTGTGGATCCTGGGCTCCGAACGCGTTCTCGGTGATCCGCGCGAGGAGTGGGTTGAGGGCCTCAATTGGGTGCGCCACGAAGCCGACGACATCACCGCTCGAGATGTTGCTCGCGCACAGGTAGTCGCTCTCGATCAGGTTCGAACCGCCGAGGAACCTGATGCCTCCGGCCGCGGTGTCGCCGCTCGGCAGGTCGAACAACAACGCCGAGCCAGAGCGCACGTGTGTGAAGCGGGTGATGTCGAGCGCCGCATAGGAGACCAGCGTCGCCGCGCGCGAGCTCGGGACCGAGACTTCGTAGGACAGCACGATGCGCCCGTCCGCGTGCACCGTCATCAACGTGGAACCGTTCATGAAGCCAGTGTAGCTCCAGTCCTTGAAGGTCTGGACGACAGCCGGGCCGACCGCGCGGCGCGACGGCGTGGTGAGCTCGGACCAGAGGTGCGCGAAATCGAAGAGCGACAGGCCGACCCACTCCTCGTGGGTGTGAGTCGGGCCCGAGGCCCTGCCGTACAGCAGGTTCTCGTGCGTGCCGCCGCCGCCCGAGGGACCACGCAGGTCGCGCGGTAACCAGCCGGTGTCGGCGCCCAACGCGACGAGCAGGCGGGCGTTGGCGATGGTCCAGCCCGATGCCTCTTCGGTCAGCACCAGGGCCAGCGGTGAGGCGGGTGTGACCTCGCCGTCGCTGGTGTCGGCGACATCGGACACATCGGGCTCGCCGCTGTCGGTCACGTCGCTCGTATCCGCGCTATCGACGACCTCCGCGAGGGTGTCGCCGGCGGTTTCAGGCATCGTATCGGGCTCGTCGACGTCTGGTGCGCTGCTGTCTTCGGTGCCATCGGCGAGCGTCGTGTCGACCTCGGGCGCGCTGTCGGGCAGGGCGCTGTCCACGTCGTTGGCATCCTCACCGTCGGGTGGGGTGTCAGCCACGCCGGCGCTGTCGCTCGCATCGGCTTTGACCGGCGCTGGGTCGTCGAGGCAGCCCGACGAGGTGACGATGAACAGCATGAGCAGCGAGATTGCGTAGGATTTCACCGACGCAAGCTACCATGCCGCGACGATTGGCAGAATGTATGGCCGCCTCGTGTGGAATGCCGCAAAGACCCCCTCGGACGCGTTGGCCCGGCTGGCGGGAATGACGTATCGTCCCGCGGATGAAGGACGAGACCGAGTGGGCTGCGACCTTGCGCCTTCGCGAAGCGGTGATGCGCGCGTCGGCGTATCCGGCACCCGCCCTCACCCTCCGCGAGCCGGGTGTTGGAAGAGAGCGCGTCCCGCGGCCCGAGAACCCGCGCGGCCTCGATCGGCTCGTGCAGCGCATCGATCCGAAGCTGCCGCGCCTGACGGTGGAGATGGATGCGGCGTTCGGAGCGACGCTCACCCAGAACGATAGCGAGCCGAAGTCCGCCGCGTCGCTACCCACCAGCAAGGACGAGCTGCAGGCCGCACTTGCGACCCATGGCTCGGTGCACGCGCTCGCGCGCCACGATGGCAAGGACCGACGCCAAAACTATCGCTGGCTCGAGCATTCGGTTTGAAGTCGAAGCAATGACCGAAGTGGTGCCAGCGACGCGACGCTGTCCGACCTGTGGCGAGGTCTTCGGACCGCCATTGGTGTTGTGTCCGCGGGACGCGAGCGTGCTCGACGACGAAGGTGGATCCGGTCCGGACCCCTTGGTCGGCCGAATCTTCGGCGGTCGCTTCGCCATCAAAGAACGCCTGGGCGAGGGCGGGATGGGCGCGGTCTATCGCGCCGTGCAGCTCTCGGTCGGGCGCGAGGTGGCGCTCAAGGTGTTGCACCCGAGCTTTGCCGCGCGGACCGATGCGGCCCAGCGATTTGCGCGCGAGGCGCGTCTCTTGAGTCGCCTCCACCACCCCGCGGTGGTGACCCTCTTCGACTTCGGTCAGGCCGAGACTGGCGAGCTGTTCCTCGCGATGGAACTCTTGCAAGGCGAGACGTTGGCCGCGCGCATCGAGCGAGGCGCGCTTCCCGCCGACGAAGCCGCGCACCTCGCCCAAGCGATCGCCGAGGCGCTGGCGGTGGCTCACGCGGCGGGCATCGTGCATCGCGACCTGAAGCCGGACAATGTCTGGATCTGCGCGCCGGTCGGGCTCGGGCACGCACCCGCGATGCTGGATCTGACCAGCGGCATCAGCAAGCCTCAGGACGAGCGGGTGAAAGTGCTCGACTTCGGGCTCGCGCGCTCGGTCGCAGTGCAGACGACGACGTTGACAGGGCCGGGCGCGTTGTTCGGCACGCCGCTCTACATGGCGCCCGAGGTGATAGCCGGCAAGCCCGTCGGACCTGCGGCCGACCTGTACGCGTTGGGCGCCATCCTGCACGAGATGTTGGTCGGCAAGCAGGCATTCGCGCGTGACTCGATCGAAGCGATCTTCGCGGCGCACTTGTTCGACGCGCCGCCGACCATGCCGCCTGAGGTGCCGCGGCCGCTCGCCGAGCTGGTGCGCCGCTTGTTGGCGAAGGAGCCGAGCGAGCGCCTCGGTGGTGCTGTCGAGGTGCATTCGGCGTTGGCTGCGGCGCTCGAGGACATTGACCCGCGGCGCGTGCGCGCGGGCCCGAGCCTCGCGCCAGTGAAGGCGCCAGCAGATCTCGCCGACGTGTTGCCCGTCACGAGCAAGCGCAGGTGGCTCGGATTGGTCGCGGCGATCGCCGTCATCGTCGGCATCGGCTGGGGTCTCACACGCGCATGCAGCGGGCCTGGCAGCGACCGAATCGCGGCGGTCGATGCCACGCTGGGCAGCGAGATGTCGCCGGCCGACGCGGCGCTCGCCGCTGTCGTACCAATTCCTCCGAACGACCAGACGCGCGCCACGGCCCGCCCCGACACACTCACCGCACCCGACACGAGCGCGACTGACATTGAGGCTACGGCTATTCACGACACGGTCGCCACTGCAGCCGACACGCTTGCCGCGACCGTCGCCGCCCCGGCCACCATCACCTTGCGCATCATCTCGACGCCCGCGGCCGACGTGTTCCTCGATGGAGTCTTGCTCGGACGCACGCCCGTCGCGGCCAGGCTCGCGAAGTCCGGGCTGCTCGGCACGCTGAGATTGAGCCGTGCGGGCTACAAGTCGCAAGTGCGCAAGGTCGGCCTCACGAACGATGACACGATCAAGGCGCAGCTCGCACCCCTCGACGAGGAGGGCTTCATCGTGCCAGATGCCAAGCCATGATCCCGTCGCTCGCGCTGTGTCTGTTACTCACGGCCACGCCCGCTCCAGAGCCATCTTCCGAGCCTCGCAGCGAGGCCGATCGGCTGGTCGAGGAGGGCGCGGCGCTGGGGCAGCAAGGCCGCTGGGACGAGGCTATAGCTCGCTTCGAAGCGGCCGACGCGCTGTTTCCACGCGCGATCCATGCGTGCAACATTGGGCTTGTCCATGCGCGCGCGGGTCGTCCCGAGAAGGCGCTTCTGCAACTCAGCGCGTGCCAGTCACGCGCCACCGAGCCGCTGCCGCCATGGGTCGAACGGCGCATGGCCGACACGCGTGCGGCGCTCGTCAAAGGCGCATATGCCCCGCTGGAGCTGGTCGCCGCGACACCAGGTGTGCACCTCACCATCGACCACTTCAGTGCGATGACGTTCACGCCACCGATCACGGTTTGGCTGCCGCTGGGCGAGTACCATCTGCATGCCGAAGCGCTCGGCAGGAGGCCCCTCGACGAGACGCTGGTGATCGCCGCGAAGAAGCCGCAGCGGCGCGTCCTGAGACTCGAGCCGGCAGCGGTGGTCATGCCGCTCGACCCGAAAGACCCCGTCGAACCCGACCCCGTCAAGCCACCCGAAATCCACACCGAGACGACCCACACCGAGACGCGCCAGCTGTCGCGCACACCCGCCTGGGTGACGCTCGGCGTTGGGGTCGGGCTGCTGGTCACGAGCGCTGTCTTCTACGGGCTCGCGATCGACGCGACGAACGAAGCCGAGGGCTTCCAAGAGGATCGCCCCGAGTTCAAGAGCGCGAACTCGCGTTTCCAGACCGACCGCGACCTCGCGTACGGCTTCCTCGCCGGTGGCGTCGTCACGACCGCGGTCGGCGTTGCGCTGGTCTTCATCCTTCCGACCGAAGCGGTCGTAGTCCTGCCGGGTCCCGGTAACGTCACGGCACGATTCAGCTTCTAGGAGCTAGATCGACAGCGGCGATACGACCCGTAGCGCCGGGTTCAGGCGATAACCGCCGTCGTCGCGCTCGAGCTGCTCACCGAGGCCCGCGCGCCGCAGGGCAGCGATCGCTACGTACACTCGATTTTGGCCCGCCTCGCGTTGCATCTTCTCGCCCGGCCAGAAGACCTTTAGCAGCGCATCGACCGTCAGGCAGCGGCCTGGGGCCGCCAGCCGCTCTTCCGCGAGCGCGTTCAAGAGCCGCCCAAGCAATCGGTTCTTGCGGAGATCCGCGCGTGCCGCGGCGAGCGTGAAGCCCGACCCGTCACGCGCGATCGACAACGTAGGTGCGTCGGCCACGACGTCGGGCCGCTCGGTCGCGAGCATCGACGCGATGAACGTGCGAAACCCGGCCGAGTCAGGATTCGAGTTGATGAGTGTGCGGATCCGATTCGAGGCCGCGACGATCTCGTCGATGCTCGGTCGCCGCGTCGGCACGCCCCGCATCACGTGCGTCTCGAACCACAAGACGAGGCGCGCGAGCTCGACGTCTTCACGCAACGTGTTGCCGACCAGCACCCGCCCAAGCGCCTCGTGCACGCTCACGAACGCCATCGTCGAGCGCGTCATCTCGATCATTGCGATGAGATCGCTCTCGATCGAAGGCAAGCCGCCCACCGCCACCTCGGGCGCCTGAAAGAAGCGCCCGCGCACGACGATGCGCCCGAGCGAGTCGTGGACGATGACGTTGTGTCCGAAGCCGAACAACACGTGACGGCCGTCCGCCGCGAATAGCACGTTGGCGGGCGCGAATGCGCCGAGGCACATCGGCCGTCCCGTCTTGCGATCGATGCGCTTGGCCGACGCGAGCAACGCGTCGCGCAAGGTCGTGCTGAAGCCATCAGCTTCATTTGTAGGGCGCCTTGCGCCCCGCCTCGAGGCCGAGCCGCAAGACACCGTCGAAGTCGAGGCGCGCGGGAAAGTCGAATACGACGAACGACACCGTCGCGTGCTCGTCACGCGCCATGGCCTTGGCGATCACCTCGTGTGGGGGATCGCGATGCGCATCGTAGAGGCGGTCGAGTGCGGCCCGCGCCGCCTCGATCGGAGCACGCGTGTCGGCGGCCACGACGAAGACTCGGCAGTCACTCGTCGGGTCGAAGCAAGACACGACCTGGAACGCCGAGTTCTCGCTCAGCGTCTCGGGATTGGCAAAGCGTCCGAGCCAGGGTTCGCGCCCCACGGAGAGCCGTGACTTCGGTGAGTCGACCATCGGCGCTGATGGTAGTGGCGACCACCGTGGGTGTCGACGGCACGCAGGTCGATAGCGAAGCAGTCAGGCGCTCTACTGCGATTGCCGCGGCGTCTTCGGGTTCTTCTTGGGCCCCTTCGGGCTCTTCTTTGGGTCGACAGGCGGGTCGACCTTCGGCGGCGGTGCGCCGTAGGTGTCCGGGTCGTCCAGCAGGAACGCGTCGACCGACGGGTCGACCCCGCCGAGGCCGGGCCTCTTCGCCTTCTCGCGCAGGCCCGCGAGCTGCGTCGCGACGCCGCGGTCCTCGATCACGAAGAGGTCACCGCCATACACGACCCGTCGATTGATGAGCCGCAGATCGAAGCCGGCGTTCTTCCAGACCGCCGACAACATGCTGCGGCCACCTGCGCCATCGCTCTCGTCGGTCATGTTGGTCGGCGCCCCGAAGGCGTTTTGGAAGGTTGCGACGCGTCCGAGGAAGGTCGGTCCGTCGATCATCACGCGCGCGTACTTCCAGAGCTTGTCGTCGTGCATGAAGAAGTAGTGGGTCTCGGCGCCCTCTTTGTACGAAAACAGCGATTCATCGGTGCCGACGCCGAACTCGCCCGCGATGATGCTCGCCCCGAGGCCGGTGTCGCGCCCGTCGAATTGCACCTCGGCGTTCCTCATCAGCACGATCTCCTGATCGCGCCGTGCGCGCAGCCGCGCCCGTTCGTTGGCGTCGGAGGTGCGCGCGATGCGCGGCAGGTAGACCTTGTCGAGGCGCTTGCCGATCCAGTCGGAGATCGCGCCGAAGTTTTGGCCGAACTGCAGGTCCTTGAGGGTCGGATCGATGATCTCGAGGTCGACATCGGCCCGCGCCGGAGTCGCCATGCCGAGCATGAGTGCGCAAGCGACCCAGGCCGCTCGCGCCAATCCGTTCGCGAAGACGTCGCCAAGCGAGGCCGCCCGCGCAAATCGCTGCCGTTTCATGGGCGACTCCAAGATTGTAGGTGATGTCGCGGGACCCGCACCCGCCGTACCCGCTATGGTAGCGAAATTGCCGCAAAGAAGCCAAGAAGCTGGACGCTGCTGCTCTTGCCGAATCCTTGGAACGACGCTCTATTCCCCGCCGACCAGGGTCAGACGCACAGGGGAGCGCCGATGGAGGTTCTGAAGAGCCAGGTTCGACCGAGGAGCGATGCCTTCCAGGACAACCGCAAGCGGTTCCTCGAGGCGATCGCGCGCCTCGACGGGGCGCTCGCCGAGTCGCGCGCGGGCGGCGGCGAAAAGTACCTCGATCGCCACAAGGGCAAGGGCAAGCTCCTCCCGCGCGAGCGAATCGAGCTGTTGCTCGACCCGGGCTCGTACTTCCTCGAGCTGCTGCCGCTGGTCGGCCACGGCATTCGTGGCGTCGGCTCGGGCGGCGGGATCATCGGCGGCATCGGCCTCGTGCACGGGGTCGAGTGCCTCATCACCGCCAATGAAGCCACTTTGAAGGGTGGTGCCATCAACGAGTGGGGTCTCAAGAAGTCACGCCGCCTCGCCGAGATCGCCGACCAGAACGGCCTGCCTGCCATCGCATTGACCGAGTCGGCGGGCGCGGACCTCCCGAACCAGGCCCAGATCTTCGTGCCCGGTGGCGAGACGTTTCGCGATATCACGCGCCGCTCGAAGGCACGGCTGCCCTCGATCTGCGTGGTCTTCGGCAACGCGACCGCCGGCGGCGCCTATGTGCCGGGCCTGTCCGACTACGTCATCATGGTCGACGGTAACGCCAAGGTGTTCCTCGCGGGGCCGCCGCTCGTGAAGATGGCGACCGGCGAGGTGACCGACGACGAGTCGCTCGGCGGCGCGCGCATGCACAGCCGCGTGTCGGGTGTGTCGGACTACCTCGCCCGCGACGAAGCCCACGCGCTGTCCTTGGCGCGCGACATCGTCGCCAACCTGAAGTGGACGAAGGGGCAGGGGCCCGACCAACGGGCGGAGCCGCCGCGCTACGATCCCGAGGAACTGCTCGGCATCGTCAGCATGGACCTGCGCGTGCCGTTCGATCAGCGCGAGGTGATCGCCCGCATCGTCGATGGCTCGCGCTTCTCGGAGTTCAAGCGCGAGTACGGCGGCACGCTGGTGTGCGGCTGGGCGCACATCCACGGGCACCTCGTCGGTATCCTTGCGAACAACGGGATCCTGTTTTCCGAGTCGGCCGAGAAGGGCGCACAGTTCATCCAGCTCTCCAACCAGCGCGCGATCCCGCTCCTGTTCCTGCAGAACATCACCGGCTTCATGGTCGGCCGCAGCTACGAAGAGGGCGGCATCATCAAGCACGGCGCGAAGCTCATCAACGCGGTGTCGAACTCGACGGTCCCGATCTTCACGGTCATGACCGGCGCGTCATACGGCGCCGGCAACTACGGCATGGCCGGCCGCGCCTTCGAGCCGCGCTTCCTGTTCACCTGGCCCAATCACAAGATCGCGGTGATGGGTGGCGAACAGCTCGCGGGCGTGCTCGAGATCATCAAGCGCGAGTCGGCCGAGAAGTCCGGCGAGGTCATCGACGAGAAGGGCCTCGCGACGACCAAGCAGATCATCCGCGGGCAGATCGAGAAGGAGTCGGACGCCTTCTTCGCGACTTCTCGCGCGTGGGACGACGGCATCATCGATCCGCGCGACACGCGCCACGCCTTGGGAATCGCGCTGTCGGCGGCGTTCACGCGCCCGCTCGAGGCGACGACGTCGTGGGGCGTGTTCCGTCACTGAGTCACCGAGCGAGCAGGCCATGACCTTTTCAAAAGTGCTCGTCGCGAACCGCGGCGAGATCGCGCGTCGTATCTTGCGGACCTGCCGAGCGATGGGGCTCGAGACGGTGGCGGTGTGCTCCGAGGCGGACCTGCGGGCACCGCACGTGCTCGAGGCCGACGAGGCGGTCTGCATCGGGCCCGCGCCTTCGAACGAGTCCTACCTCAAGGGCGACCGCATCATCGCGGCGGCGCTCGCGACGGGCGCGGGAGCGATCCATCCGGGTTACGGATTTCTAAGTGAAAACGAGAGCTTCGCGCGCGCGGTGGGTGACGCGGGCCTCGTGTTCGTCGGCCCGACGCCGGCAGCCATCGCCGCGATGGGCTCGAAGATCGCCGCCAAGCGCCTCATGGCCGAGCATGGCGTACCGATCGTGCCGGGCTACGACGGCCGCGATGGTCAGGACGACGCGGCCTTCATCACAGCCGTCGAGGCGATGGAGGCATCCGGGCAAGGCGCCTTCCCGCTGCTCATCAAGGCGTCCGCGGGTGGCGGCGGCAAGGGCATGCGCATCGTGCGTCGCCTCGAAGACCTCGCGGCGGCGCTGCAGGCCGGACGTCGCGAGGCCCTGGCATCGTTCGGCGACGACGCGCTGCTGGTCGAGAAGTACATCGAGAACCCCCGCCACATCGAAGTGCAGATCCTCGGCGACGCCCACGGCAACGTCGTGCACCTCTTCGAACGCGAGTGCTCGATCCAGCGACGTCACCAGAAGATCCTGGAAGAGGCCCCTTCGCCCGGCGTGGACGCCGCCCTGCGAGAGCGCCTGGGAGCCGCGGCCGTGGCGGCCGGCAAGGCGATCGGCTACCGCTCGGCGGGCACCGTCGAGTTCGTCGTCGACGGCGACCTGAAGGGCCTGCACTTCCTCGAGGTGAACACCCGCCTCCAGGTCGAACACCCGGTGACCGAGCTCGTCACCGGCCACGACCTCGTGCGCCTGCAGCTCGAGGTCGCGATGGGCCGGCCGCTGCCGTTCACCCAGGCCGACCTGTCGATCCGCGGCCACGCGATCGAAGCGCGCCTCTATGCGGAAGACCCCGACCAGGACTTCTTGCCGCAGACCGGCCGCCTGGTCGCGTTCGAGTTCCCGCCGGTCGAAGGCCTGCGCCTCGACGCCGGCGTGCGCTCGGGTGACGAGGTGTCGATCCACTACGACCCGATGCTCGCCAAGGTGATAGCCTTCGGCAGCGATCGCGACGAGGCCAATCGGCGGCTGCTCGCAGCGCTGCGAGGCGCTTCCGTGCATGGCGTGACGACCAACCTGCGCTTCTTACGCGCGGTGCTCGCCCACCCCGCCTGGCAGTCGGGCAAGCTGTCGACCCACTTCATCGCCGACCACAAGGCCGAGCTCATCGGCCTCAAACCAGATCCCAGCCGCGCCGCGCGCATCGCGACCGTCGTGCGCGCGCTGGCGATCGATCGGGCACGCTCCGTGTTGCCCGACCTCCCGCTCGGCTGGCGCAACAGCCGCTTCGCCGACCCCGAAGAGCGTTGGCTGCATGGCGATGCACTCATCTCGTGCGCCCATCGCGCGATCGGAAGTGCCCGATTCCTGACACGAATTTCAGGCGACGAGATCGTCGTCGAGGTCCTCGAGCACAGCTCCGGCAACACAGGTCCGAGCGCGCTGGTGCTGAAGCTCGGCGACGCGATCTGCCGCGCACGCGTCGTCAACGCCGGCGATTCGACCTACGTCAACATCGCGGGCGAAGACTTCCGCTTCGACCTGGTGCCGCGCTTCGCAAGCGGTGAGCGCAAGGTCGACACCGGCACCTGCCAGGCGCCGATGCCGGGCAAGGTCATCGCCGTGCGCGTCGTGCCCGGTCAGGTCGTCGAAGCCAACCAGCCGCTGGTCGTGCTCGAAGCGATGAAGATGGAGCACACGCTGGAGGCCCCGGCCGCCGGCACCGTCGCCGAGGTGCTGGTACAGCCGGGCGACGTCGTGCAGGGCGGTCAGGACCTCGTCATCCTGAAGTAGTGTTCCTGCTGTCCTCGCGCAGCCAGCGCGCTTGGAATATCACGGTGTCACGACGTAGACCATGTCGCCGATGCGGAGCTGCACGCGCTCGCCGAGCGCCAAGGCCGCGCGCACGTCGGCTCCCTTCTTCGCGAGCTCGATCCACTCGCTCGAATAGGCCTTGATGCTGACGCGCTTGAGCGCCTCACTTATCGCCTGGTCCGACCATGTGTCGCCCTGCCACGTGAAGACACGGCCGCCGACCCGCTTGACGGTGCGCACGACCGGCGCATCGTCTTCCTTGTCCTTCAGGATCCGCACGGTCTCGGCCGCATCGACCCCGGCCTTGCCGCCATTTTGCCGGAATCCCTGGCCATTCGCGTCACCCGGTCGCGCTGCGTCGACGATGATGCGCTCCTGCTCCTCGGCCTTGCGGTCAAGCGACGGCGCCTTCGCAGGGGACTCGGGCTTGTTGTTGATAACGCCTCGTTCGCGCCCCTCGATCCACGGTGGCGGGATCGGACGCGGCCGGGGGCGCGGCTGCGGGTTCGGATTCCACGGCTCGGGTCGCGGCGGAGGCGCGATCTCACTGTCGTCGACGACGAGCCAGCTCGTGTAGGGCGTGACGATCCCGTACTGCTTCGCGAGCTGCACGACCTCCTCGCGCAGCGCCGGCGTCTCGCCCGAAAGCCGAATCTGATCGAGAAGATAGCCAACCTGTCGGTGGGCCCAGACCGAGGCGACGAAGTCCTGGTCCTTTTGCTCTGCCGGGAACGCGACGGTGATCTCGAAGCGGCGCGTCTCCTTGCCGAGCTTTCCTTCGATGCGCACTTTGGTCGTACCGTCGCCGCGATAGCGTCCCGCGACGACGAGCTGCTGGCCACGGAACAGATCAGGCATCTTCGCCGGCAGCATCGCATACGCCTTCACGCCATCGATCGTGAGCGTGACGTCGGTCAGCACCGGATACGCGATATGCTCGTAGAGCGCCGAGATGGCGACCTTCACATCCTCGCCCGGGCGCACGTAGTGCGACGTGCCACCGTGGTTCTGTGCGATGAGGTCGACCAGGTGCGTGTCGAGGTCCTCGCCGACGCCCATCGTGAAGACGCGGGCGTGGGACGAGTTCTTGCGCTCGGCGCCCTTCAAGATCTCGCCGACGTTGACCTCGCCGACCGTCGGACGACCATCGGTGACGAACAGCACCAGCGCGCCGCTCTCGCTCGCGACGCCGCTCAGGGCCGCTTGTAATGCCTCGTCGATGGCCGTGCCGCCAGCTGCCTCGAAGCCATCGACGAACTCGACGGCGCGGCGCTTGTTGCTCTCCGAGGCTGCGAGTAGACCGCTCGACGAGAAGCGCTCGACGTCGGATGAGAAGCGCAGCACGTCGAAGCGGTCGTCACTGCCGAGGCGCTCGATGCAGTACTCGAGCGCGGCCTTCGCCTGCACGATCTTCTCTCCTGTCATCGACCCAGACGTGTCGAGCACAAACACGATCGCCTTGCCCTGCACCTCCTTCGATTCGAGGGCCGCGCGCGGCGCCGCGGTCAGTAGGAAGTAGCCTGGCTCGCCCGCCTTCTTGTGGGCGATTGTGCTGATGCCGACGTCCTGGTTGGAGACGCCGAAGTAGAGGACGAAGTCCTTGTCGAGCGTGACGCGCTGATCCTCGAAGCCGACGACTACCTCCTTGCCGCGGTTCGAGGTCGAGATTTTGTGGCTCGGCGAGTAGACGGTGCTGACCGGGACCGGGTCCTTGATGCGCGCTGTGAGCGTGAAGTCCTCGAGCGTGCGGGCAGCCTGCGACGAGGTCCGGAGCGGATAGATGAGGCGGTAGGTGCCGCCGAGCACCTCGAGCGGCTGAGCGTACTTCAGGCGCAGTCGTTGCTCGCCGCGCGCGGGTACCGGGAAGATGCGTACCTGGAACAGGTCACGGTCGATCCACTCGACGAGCCCGGGGTCACGCATGCGGGCGACGATGTCTTCGTAGATGCGCCGAGCCTTGTCGCGCTCGAGCATCTCGCCCTTTTGCATCTTGCCGTTCACCTCGAGCTCGAAGCCGACGACGACGCCGCCCTTGGGCACCGGGAAGAAGTAGGTTGCCTCGAGCGGCCGGTCGGTCGAGTTGCGCCACGTCTGGTCGATCGTGACGACCGCGACGCCGCCGTCGATGGCGATGTCGACGCGATGATTGGCGAGCCCGAGCGGGGGCAGGCTGCGGTCTGTCGGCACCAGGATCCCGTGGGCCGATGCCTCGGAACCGCCGGCGCCTAGAGAGAGTGCGAGGACCACCAATGAGAGTATCGTCTTGAGGGAAGTCTGCTTCTGGTTCGGGTCCATCTTTGACCTCGGGATTGGTGTCCAATTGTCCTCGACGTGAGGGGCTTCTACGACGAGGGCAGTTACATACGCAGCAGCTGCAAGTTGGGTCTGACGCTCGTCGCTGCGGCTGCTGCGTGGACTTCTGGTTGCTCGAGCCTCGCTACGGCTTCGCCTGCTCGGCGAAATCTGGTGAAGCGTTTACGGCGGTTGACCGTACCTGTGAGTGGGTCCGGAGAAGCAAAGGATTACGTTGCTTCCTCCCCGGGCCGTTGCTAGATTCGCAAACGTGGCCTGTCGTTGGCCGCGCGGCGGCCCACAAGGACGCCGTACAAAAGGAGGTGGGAGATGGGTAGCGCAAGGAGCATTTCGCGTAGCGGGCTTCGCGAATGGCGTCCCAGCGAGCGGCGTGAGGACGAAACCGTCCGGCAACAGCCCTGGCTCGAAGCCCCGTCCCCGTACGAATACAGACCACTCGATCCGCCCCGGGCGGACACCCAGGACAGCGAAGAAGAGGGCTCGCGAGTCATCATCATCGAGATGTAAGTCGCCGCTGGCGCGCTTGGCGGTCCTGTCCAGGCAGCCGCGAAAGACAAGTACGGCAAGACGATTCCAGGTGATACGAGAGGCCGTCCCCAGCACCAGCTGGGGTCGGCTTTGTGCTTTAAGGGACTCGGCCTCACTTTCGTCGAAGCTGAGCTGGGGGTGTCACACCCCGATGGTATCAATGCGCACCGCCGCCCACATCCTGTCCCTCGTCGTCTTGTTGGCCGGTGGGGTCGCTCACGCCGAGAAGCTCTTCGGCTTCCCGTTCCGCTTCGGCATCTTCGGCGGCTGGCACGCGACGTCGGATGACTACGATGTGCTGGGCGAGCGGCGCGCGGAGCTCGTGCCTGGCGGTGGCCCCATGTTCGGCCTGCGCCTTGGCTGGCGGGTGAGTGCTGACTTCGCGCTCGAGCTCGAAGCGGCGGCCGTGGCCGCGCCGGTTGGTGACGAGACGACCTGGCTCCTACCGACGCGGGTCGTGCTCGACTGGCGTCCTCTGTCCGGTGTCGTCACCCCGATCATCGGTCTCGGAGGTGGCTTCGTCGCGAACTTGGCTGGCCCGGGTGGCGGCGATCTCGACGTGCTCTTCGGCGCGACCGCCGGCGTCGAGTTTCGCCTCGGCGACGTGGGCGCGCTGCGGCTCGAGGGTGGCGTGCTGGCGACCGATGGCGTCGCGTCGCTGTCCTGGTCGCCGGCCGTGACCTTCGGCATCGACTTCCTGGCGTGGCGCGAACGCCACGAGCCGGACGCGCCCGAGCCGCTCGCACCGCTGAACTCGAAGCTGCCGCCCAAAGGCTGTCCCGCCGGCGTAAGCGCCGAGTCCTGTCACGACAGCGATGCCGACGGTCGCATCGACGCGTTCGACGCATGTCCCACCGAGGTCGGTAGCCGCCCCGACGGCTGCCCCGACCCCGACTCTGATGGCGTCGTCGGCCCACGCGACGCGTGTCCCCGTGAACGGGGGACCACCTACGCCTGGGGCTGCCCCCTTTGAATTCGCTCGCGAGGCGCGCGGGGCCTTCGTCGCTTCCTCCTCGGCAACCTATGAGGTTGGCCTCGTCGGGGCTCCTCGGCCGCGCACGCCTCGCTTCGCGAATTCCGGGGATGCCCACTTCCTGGGCGCGCGGGGATGCCCACTTCCTGGGCGCGCGGGGCCTTCGTCGCTCTCTCCTCGGCAACCTATGAGGTTGGCCTCGTCCGGGCTCCTCGGCCGCGCACGCTCGCTTCGCGAATTCCGGGGATGCCCACTTCCTGGGCGCGCGGGGCCTTCGTCGCTCTCTCCTCGGCAACCTATGAGGTTGGCCTCGTCGGGGCTCCTCGGCCGCGCACGCCTCGCTTCGCGAATTCCGGGGATGCCCACTTCCTGGGCGCGCGGGGCCTTCGTCGCTCTCTCCTCGGCAACCTATGAGGTTGGCCTCGTCGGGGGCTCCTCGGCTGCGCACGCCCCGCTTCGCGAATTCAGGGTAGGTCCACTTCTTCAGGGCGGGCACGGCCTTCGTCGCTCCCTCCTCGGCAACCTATGAGGTTGGCCTCGTCGGGGCTCCTCGGCCGCGCGCGCCCCGCTTCGCGAATTCAGGGTAGGTCCACTTCTTGAGAGCGGGCACGGCGATATCCGCTTCTTGGGGGCGACCGACCACCTATCGTAGCGGCCGACTCGGCCGATCCGCTGCACACGAACTCGCCGATGGAAGCGAGAGCGTCACGGCAGGTCAGGGGGCGGCGAGACGACCGATGACCGCGGGTACCGCGTCGGCGATGTCGCTCGCGAAGGCGCCGCGTTGAGCTTGTCCGAGGCCTGCTGTGACGCCGGCCTGACCATGCACGTAGACCGCGACCAGGGCGGCATTGCGGGGGGTGAGGCCTTGCGCGAGGAGCGCGCCGACGATGCCCGCCAGGACGTCACCGGAACCGCCGACCGCTAGTGTCGGCTCGGCCAGATCGAAGATCACGGTGGGTGCGTCCGGGCTGGCGACGATCGGATTACGACCCTTGAGGAGCACGACCGTGCCCGATCGTTTTGCGATCGTCTGGGCGGCGGCGATGCGATCGGCCTGCACTGTCTTCGCGTCCTGACCCAGCAAGCGTGCGGCCTCGAGCGGGTGGGGGGTGAGCACGCGTCGGGGGTTGCGGGCGAGCGTCGCGAGCTGATCATTGGCGGCGATCGCGTTCAGTGCGTCGGCATCCCAGACCTGTGGTCGGTCATCGGCGAGGGTCAACGCGACGGCTAGTGCGCTTGCCTGATCGGACCCGAGACCAGGCCCGACGACGATCACCGTCGGGCGCTCCGGCAGGGCCGATTCGAAGGGTACACGCATGAGCTCGGGCGGTCGCAGCACCGCCTCGTGACCCTCGGGCGCCGACCAGGTGACAAGCCCCGCGCCCGCCCGCAGAGCGCCTCGCGCTGCCAGCACCGCAGCGCCTTCGGTACCTGGGAAACCGCCGACGATGCCGACGTGACCGAAGCTACCCTTGTGACCTTCGGCCGGGCGCGTCGGTATCAGCGCGGCGATCGCCTGCACTTCGGCAAGCCTCAGCGAGGCTCCGATTCGATCGACGACCGGGCGCACCCAGCCGATGTCGATGCGCACGACCTCGCCTGCGTAGTCGGGTCCAGCGGCGAGATACAGGCCGCGCTTGCGGATCCCGAACGTGGCCGTCAGGTCCGCCCGGAATGCGGCTCCGAGGATGTTGCCACTGTCGCCGTCGATGCCGCTCGGCAGGTCGAGCGCGACCTTGAGACCATGCTCGGCTGCGTTGGCAGCCGTGACCAGGTCGGCCGCGGCACCTTCGAGCGCACGCGCGAGTCCTGTGCCGAAGAGACCGTCGACGATCGTGTTGGCGTGGTTGAGCCAGTTCTTCATGCGTGCGGTCGCGCCTCGTTCGGCCATGCGGATGTCCCCGCCGAGCGCCTTCCACAGGGCCATGTTGGCATGCGCGTCGCTGCCCACGCGCGGCTCGGCCAGCGCGACGCAGCGCACCGTCCAGCCGGCGCCGAGGAGGTGTCGTGCGACCACCCAGCCGTCGCCGCCGTTGTTGCCCGGGCCGCACAAGACGACCGCCTTGCCGGCAAGCCCGCCTGCACGCTCGCGGATCAGGCGAGCAGCGGCAGCACCGGCAAGCTCCATCAAGAGGCGCCCGGCGATCGGTGCCGCGCCCATGCCGTCTGTCTGAGGCGCCCAGCTACCGTCGATCGCGAGCGCATCCATGCGTCGGACCTCGTCCTGCGTAGCGAGCAGCTCGAAGCCCGCCGCATCTCGCAGGCCGGGATCTCTCATGCGCCGATCTCGTGTCGCAGCGCCGCGATGATCGCGTCCGCGTGCTTTCGCAGAACGGCCGCATCGTCGCCTTCGAGCATCACGCGACACTTGCGCTCGGTGCCCGAGTAGCGCACGAGCACACGCCCATCGCCGACTGCGGCCATGGCTTCGGCGATCGCCGCGACGACCCCCTCCATCGATTCGATTGGCGGCTTGCTCGAGACCTTGATGCCCTCGAGCACCTGCGGCACCGGCTCGAGCCCATGCGCAAGATCGGCCAGCGGGCGCCGCGTCTCGACCATCTCGGCCAACACCTGCAGCGCCGCCATGAGCCCATCGCCGGTCGAGGCATAGTCGGTCATCACGATGTGGCCCGACTGCTCCCCGCCCAGGACGAAGCCGCCTTCGCGCATACGTTCGACGACGTAGCGATCGCCGACCTGCACACGCTCCATCTTTATGCCGAGCGCGCGCAACGCGCGTTCGAGACCGAGATTCGACATCACCGTCGCGACCACGGTGTCGTTCGCGAGTCGCCCCTGCGCCTTCAGGCGGCGGGCGAGCATCAAGAGAAGGACATCGCCGTCGAGGATGGTGCCGTCCGCGTCGCACATGATGACCCGATCGGCATCGCCATCGAGCGCGATGCCGACGTCGGCACGCGTCTCACGCACGCGCTTGGCCATCACCTCGGGGTAGAGGGCGCCCGCGCCGGCATTGATGTTGGTGCCGTCGGGCGTGGTGCCCAATGGGATGACCTCGGCGCCGAGTTCGTACAGCACCTCGGGTGCGACCTTGTAGGCGGCGCCATTGGCACAGTCGACGACCACACGCAAGCCGTCCAACGCGAGCTGGCGTGGGAACGTCGACTTCAGGAAGACCGCGTAGCGCCCGACCGCGTCCTGGATGCGATAGGCGCGACCGATGTCGGCGCCGTGCGCGCAGTGGGCGCTGACGTTGCCGTTGGCCAGGAGGTCTTCGATCTGGCGTTCGAGCTCGTCGGGCAGCTTGTAGCCATCGGCCGCGAAGAACTTGATACCATTGTCATCGTACGGGTTGTGCGAGGCCGAGATGACGACGCCAGCCTCGGCCCGCATACCGGCCGTGAGGAACGCGATGCCGGGGGTCGGCAACACGCCGAGCTGCACCGCGTCGACACCCATCGAGCAGATGCCGGCCTGCAGCGCGGTCTCGAACATGTAGTTCGACAGGCGCGTGTCCTTGCCGATGACGATGCGCGGGCGCGAGCTCTGGCTCCGTCGAAAGACGTGGGCGATGGCGCGCCCGAGCTGGAGCGCGACCTCCGGCGTCATTGGATAGTCGTTGGCCCGGCCGCGGATCCCATCGGTCCCGAAGAGCTTTCGCTGCTCTGACATCATCTACCTCTGGCCACGCGCATAAGGCGCCGACCGATCGAACGCAAGGCCGTATCGCCAGGGGCTGCCGCTGCCAAGCGTACCGTATCGGCTGCCGCTACCGGGTCACCCGTGGGCAATCGCCTGGGCTACGGCGATCACGTCGGCCAGCTCGCTGGGCTCGTGCACGCGCACGATGTGAGCACCATTGGCGATGGCGATGGCGACCGAAGCCGCCGTGCCCATCAACCGATCGCCGACCTCCTTGCCGGTGAGGCGGCCGAGGAAGCTCTTCCTGCTGGTACCGACCAGCACCGGATGGCCCAGCGCGACCAGCTCGCCGAGGTGTCGCAAGAGCGCGAGGTTGTGCTCGAGGCGCTTGCCGAAGCCGATGCCGGGATCGAGCGCGATGCGCGTCGGGTCGATGCCGTGGGCTTCGGCAATGCGCACCCGTTCGCTCAGGTGGTCACACACCTCGCGCACGACATCGCGATAGGTCGGCGCCTGCTGCATCGTCTTCGGAGGTCCCAGCGTGTGCATCGCGATCGCCGGCACGCGTGTTTGAGCGAGCAGCTCGAGCATGCCCGGATCGAAGCGAAAGGCGCTGATATCGTTTATGATTTCTGCACCGGCTGCGAGCGCTTCGGCCGCCACGATAGCCGACGTCGTGTCGATGCTGATGACCAGACCGGCCTTGGCTAGCTCGCGAATCACCGGAACGACCCGTCGGATCTGTTCGTCGTCGGGCACCGGCTCGCTGCCCGGACGCGACGACTCACCACCGACGTCGATGATGTGCGCGCCGTCTCGCGCCATCGCGAGGCCACGAGCGAGCGCGTCCTCGAAAGACGCGAAACGACCCCCGTCCGAGAAGGAGTCGGGGGTCGTGTTGAGCACGCCCATGACGACAACGCGCTCGAAAGCGAGCGCGTGTCCGGACTTCAATACAAAGGAGCGAGGCACCAAGGTCAGTCGAGCGGCTCGTTGAGACGCGAACGCGCGCTGCTCGGCTCGGGGTTGGGCAGCACACCGCCCTTGTCGCCCTTGTCCGACTTGTCGAGCTTGTCCGCCTTTTCGGCCGCGCTGGTGCGTGTGTCCGCAGCCTCGCGCGAGGCGAGCAGGCGCCCTTCCTTCTTCGCGAGGTACTCCCGCACTTCCTTCGCGGTGGCGCCAGCGTAGACCATGTCGAGCTCGTTGCCGGTCAGCGTTTCGACCTCGAGGAGGGCGAGCGCGAGCTGCTCGAGCATTGGGCGGTTGTTTTCGACGATGGTCTTCGCGAGCTGGTACTGCTCGTTGACGATGCGCTTGATCTCCGCGTCGGCCTCGGACTGGGTCTGCTCGCTGAAGTCCGACGAACGCCCGATATCGCGCCCGAGGAACACCGAGCCCTCTGCCTTGGTCAGCGCGATCGGCCCGAGCCGGCTCATGCCCCACTCGCACACCATGCGGCGCGCGAGCTTGGTCGCCTGCTCGATGTCGTTGCCGGCACCGGTCGTGATGCGGTTGAAGATGAGTTCTTCCGCGACACGACCACCCATCGCCATCGCAATGCGGGCCAACACCTGGTCCTGAGAGAACGCGTGCTGATCGGCCTCGGGCAAGGTCCAGGTGAGACCCAGCGCCATGCCGCGCGGGATGATGGTCACCTTGTGGACCGGATCGTTGCCCTTGATCAGCCGCGCGACGAGCGCGTGGCCGGCCTCGTGATAGGCGGTGATGCGCTTCTCGTCGTCGGTGAGGACGGCGCTGCGGCGCTCCGCTCCCATCAGGACCTTGTCCTTGGCGGACTCGAAGTCAGCCATCTCGATGAAGTCCTTGTCGCCGCGAGCCGCGAACAAGGCAGCCTCGTTGACAAGGTTCTCGAGGTCGGCGCCAGCGAAGCCCGGGGTGCCTCGCGCGATGACCTCCAGCTCGACGTCCTTAGAGACGCGGGCCTTGCGGGTGTGCACCTTGAGGATCTCGAGGCGACCCTTCACGTCGGGGCGATTGACCACCACGCGGCGGTCGAAGCGGCCTGGGCGCAAGAGCGCCGGGTCGAGCACGTCCGGGCGGTTGGTCGCCGCGACGAGGATGACACCGTCGTTGCTCTCGAAGCCGTCCATCTCGACGAGGAGCTGATTCAACGTCTGCTCACGCTCGTCGTGGCCACCACCAAGCCCGGCGCCACGGTGGCGACCGACCGCGTCGATCTCGTCGATGAAGATGATGCAGGGGGCGTTCTTCTTGCCTTGCTCGAACAGGTCGCGAACGCGCGAGGCGCCGACGCCGACGAACATCTCGACGAAGTCCGAGCCAGAGATCGAGAAGAAGGGCACACCGGCCTCACCCGCGACACCCTTTGCGAGCAGCGTCTTGCCGGTGCCCGGCGGGCCCATCAGCAACACACCCTTGGGGATCCGGCCGCCAAGACGGGTAAACTTCTTGGGATCCTTCAGGAAATTGATGATCTCCTGGAGTTCTTCTTTGGCCTCGTCGATGCCGGCGACGTCCTTGAACGTGACCTTGTTCGTCGACTCGTTCAGGAGGCGTGCCTTGCTTTTTCCGAAGCTCATCGCCTTGCCGCCGCCTGCCTGCATCTGGCGTAGGAACAGGAAGACCAGGAAGAAGATGAACAGGGTCGGCAGCCAGGTGCCGAGGATCGACAACCAGATCGAGCCCTCGCCGTCGGGCTCTTCCACGACGGTGATGCCGCGCGCGACGAGCGCCGAACGATACGGGGCGAGGTCGCCAACGGTCGTGAAGGTGCTCTGCCCGCTGGCGTAGGTGCCACTGATCTCCTTGCCGCGTACGGTGATCTTCGACACGTTGGTGCGCGGCTTGATCGTCAGCACGTCGGTCACGAAGGCCGAGAACGGCTCCTCGCTGCCCTTCGGGTTGAAGCCGGATGCCGGGTCGGGCGCCTTGCCGAACGTCACCGCGATGCCGCGGTCCGAGAGCGCGTTGTAGAGCGTCTGCCCCCCCTCGGCGAGGCCGAGCGGGATCCGGACGTCGCCGCGCGTAAAGAAGTCACGGCGGCTCTTGGCGAGCTCCTCGGCCGTGGCAGCGCGCCCGTCGTCAGTGCGGTTCACCGAGTACTCGATGATCGCGTCGGCAGCATTGGGGCCGGTCTGATAGACGGTCACGACGCCCATAGGGGGCGGCGTGGTGTTCTGCACGTACGAGGGTGGTAGGGCGTTGTTGATGAAGTCCGAGAACTGAACCGGCTTGCCCGCGCCACTCTTCGAGACGGTCTGATAGATCATGATGAAGATCACGATCAGGAAGACCCAGAGTGCCACGGTCCTCAGTGACTTGTTGTTCTTCAACCCAACCTTCCTGACCGCCTGTGCGGCGTGGGGTCCCTGACGACCCGCGTGTGCGTCACCGGCCGAAGCGCTATACGAAGCGCAACGGACGGAGATCATTCTCTGTGTAGCGGACCTTTGGAGCTGCCTACAACCCTTGTATCGCTCGCGTGCTTCAAAGGCTTCAAAACGATTCGGAACCAGCGGTTTTCATCGGGCGGGTGCGACGATCGATCGCGTCCTGTGACCGCGCCGGGGTCGCGGCTTCCGCCTCCACCTTGCGGAACGAGCGTCCGCCCGGATCCATCGAGAACGCGCCAGCCACCGAGCAGCACGCCCGTCGTGAGGTCGACCTCATCGCCGAGCGCCCCCGCCTCGTCGCGGCGCGCGGCCTTCGCCGTCACCGGCCACACGACATCGTCGGCGCGCACGTGTGCCTCGCCCTCGAGCGCAGCAAAGCGGCTCGTGTCGATGTCGGTTGTCTCTGTGATCGTCAGCTCCATCGCCGGACCACGATAGGTACCAGGTTGCGGCGCGACAACCACGCGACGCGGGTCTTCGTCGGGTACGAGCGACGCACGTCCCTCTCGAGCGATCCCTCGGAGCCCTTCGCCGAGCGACACCGCGCTGGTCCCTCCGGCGGACAGTGCGATCGCCCAGGCCCGCATCGCGCGCCGCTCAGGCCCGCGTGCACCGTGGCTGCGTGCGAGGTGTACGAGCAGGGTCTGGGCCGTCTCGACATCGAGGCCGGCCAGGTCGACGTGGGTGAGCGACAATGCCAACGCATCGAGTAACCGGGTCGAGCTGGCCGCGGTCTCCGCCAGCGTCGCGAGACCCGCCTCGATGGCAGGGCGCTCGTCGCCGAGCTGCTCCAACAATGCGCGCAGGCGATTGCGTTGATAGCGCGGGCTCGCGTTGCTCGGGTCGTCCGCGAACGGCAGCCCGAGCGCTCGGGTCGCGGAGCGCGGCACGGCCAAGAGCGGTCGCACGAGCCGGCCGCGACAAGGCGCAAGGCCCGCCAGTCCAGGCAAGCCGGCACCGCGAGCGAGCCGCGACAAGACCGTCTCCGCCTGGTCACTCGCGGTGTGCCCGGTGGCGACCCGGGTCTTGTCGTCTGCCTCCCGCGCCGTCGTGATGAGCGCGTGATAGCGAGCACGGCGCGCACTGGCCTGCACGTTACCGGCTGCGACCGTGACGCGTCGCTCGATAAAGTGCGTCTGGGCTGCCACCGCTGCGCCTCGTGCAGCGTCGCGCTCGGCGCCCACATCGCGCAGACCGTGGTCGACGAACACGACCGCGAGCAGTGGCCAATGCTCTTGCGTGAGCGACAGGGCCCAGGCGAGTGCCACCGAGTCGGCGCCTCCACTGACCGCCGCGATGAGCGGCGTGCCGCGCGGAAGGAGACGCTCGAGCGTGGTCGCGACCGACTCGCGGACCAGGGCGCGGGTCTTTTCCAGGGTGTCAGACATGAGCGCGGCAAGGTCGCATGCGAACGGCCTCCGGGCAAGCTTCCAAGCCATTGCGAGGGCCCTCGCTCGTTCGTTTGTCGGAACGTCGTTGTTTGGGCCCGGCACGGGTGGTAGTCACCCGCGGTCACTACCAGACCACCGCTGGGCGACTGGGGCCGGCCCGGGCTTGGCGATTGGGAGCAGGTCGATTCATGCTCGGTACTTCGAAGCTCGCGGCGCTCAGCTCGCCTGGGAAGCCTCACCTCGCGCAGCGCTTGGACGCACGCAATTCGCCGAGCAGGCGAAGCCGTGGCGAGGCGAGAGCAAACAGAAATCTCGCCTTCGGGCTCGCCGTGCTCGGCTGCAGCCTCGCCCTTGGTGGCATCGGCTGTGGCGACGGCAAGGGCGGCATCTCGCTCGGCGCCCAAGCCCAGGTCGACATTACCCCGTCATTGCTCATCTTTCCGGACGTGCCGCGCAACGAGGTCGCCCGCCTCAACGTCACTGTGCGCCACATCGGCACCAGTGGCACCATCGAGCTCGACCCGATTCGCCTCGAGACCGATTCGCCCGACCTGTCCATTGGAGCGATCGAGGCCGAATCGCTCGAGCCAGGCGAGGAGGTGCTGATCCAGATCGTCTACAGCTCGGCGCACGACGAGCCCGATGTCGGCGAGCTGGTCATCGGTCATAACCTCGCGGGCCGCAAGGAGACGCGCATCCCGATCACCACCCCGGGGCAGCGTGGCCGGCTCGTCGCGGTGCCGCAGCAGCTCGACTTCGGCATCGTCCAGGCGGCCGCGCCCAAGACCATCGACTTGCGCGTCCTGAACAGCGGCACCGCGCCCGCGACGTTGACCGGCGCGCTCTTCGAGGGCGAGGACCGCGACGACTTCAAGGCGCTCATCCCGAGCGACGCGACGGTGGCACCCGGCAGCGAGGTCATCGTGCCGATCGTCTACTCACCGACTGGCCGCAACAATGACGTGGTGACCATCACGCTCACGACCGAACGACCCGACGTAAGCCTCGTCGTGAGCGCGCGGGGCGAGGAGGAGACGCCGGTCCTGGCGGTCACACCGTCGCTCGTGCAGCTCGGTTGGACGCGCCCATTCGAGATCGGTGGGCGCGAGATCATCATCAAGAACGAAGGCAATACTGCGCTCGTGGTCGATAGTATCTCACTCGAGGACGCGCCCAACGTGGTGTCGGTCACCGGTCGTCCGGCGGGCGCGTTTACGCTGTTGCCGAACGAGGCACAGACGATCGGTGTGGTGTTCTCGCCGGTCGGCGAAGTGCCGATGACGGCGGAGCCGCTCGCGAAGATCCGCATCGTCTCCAACGACGCGGCGCGTAACCCCTTCGTCGTGCCGGTCTACGGCGCGGCCGGCGAGCCTTCGATCCTCGTCATCCCGGCTTCGATCGTCGACTTCGCTTACGTCGCCGAAGGCTTCACCGCGAAGCGCTCGGTGACGGTCTTGAACCAGGGCGCCGGCCCCGTGACCGTGACGCGCGCGGAGCTCATCGACCCGTCGAGCGACGAGTTCGTGTTCGTCAATCCGACCGTGCTGCCCAAAGTCCTGAACCCCGGCCAGACCGTGCAGCTCGATCTCACGTTCGAGAATCGCCGCGGCGCCGACGGCAGCGAGTTCGCGCGCTTCTTCCTCTACACGACCGACCCGGTCGTGCCCGAGTACCCGCTCGACGTGGTCGGTCGGCGTGCCCAGCGCCCGACCTGCGAGGCCGCGTTTGTCCCCGATCTGCTGGCGCTCGGCGCGTTCCGACCGGGCGCCACGGGCGAGGGCAAGATCATCATCATGAACACCGGCTCGGGCAACTGCGAGTACCGCGAGCGCGAGTTCGACGCGTGCCTCGCCGACCAGTTCGGCATCAGCGTGCAGTTCGTCTGCGACAACCAGATCGCCTTCAACCCGTTCACCATGACGAGCGAGCCCGCGCCTGAGACCATCCTCGGACCTGGCGACACGCTCGAGTTCGGCGTGTCCTTCAAGGCGCCCGGCGTGCAGTCGACCTATGGCCGCGATAGCTACTACGCGCGTCTCGCGGCGCTGCTGTTCGACCCCAACTCGCGTGAGCTCGAGTTCGTCACGCCTCCTGGTGGCGTGGGCCGCGGCGTCAACGTGCGCGCTGAGACCGCTGTCCCACGCGTGTCGGTCGACCCGGGCAAGCTCAGCTTCGGCCTCGTGCGGACCGACTGCGCGTCGAACGTGCGCCAGGTACGCGTGCGCGCCGATGGCCCGATCGCGGCCAGCGTCACCAAGGTCGAGGCGGTCGGCTGTGGTGACCAGATGCGCGTGACGGGCCCGCCCGTACCAACCGTCATCGAGGGCTTTGCCGCGCAGTATTGGGACGTCGTGTTCGCGCCCGATACCGTCGTGCCGGTCGAGTGCGTGCTGCGCATCGAGAACGACTCCGACAACAGCCCCGTCGTCGAAGTTTCGTTGAGCGGCGTCGGCACCGACGTGACCCACAAGGTCGACACCTTCCGCCAGATCCCGTCGCCCAAGGTCGACGTGCTGTTCGTCATCGACGACAGCTTCTCGATGGGCGACGACCAGGAGCGGCTGCGTCAGGAGCTGCCGCAGGTGATCGACATCGCGACGTCGTGGGCCCAGGACTATCACCTCGGCATCACGACCACCGACACCATCCAGGTGCTCGGCGAGTTCGTGGGCTTCCCGCGCTACGCCGACACGACGACCGACCCGAGCGAGTTCGCACGCAACCTGCTGGTCGGCACCGCCGGCTACTACATCGAGAAGGGCCTCGAAGCCGCCTACATGGCGCTCTACAACCGTTCGGCCCAGACCGGGCTGGCCTGCGATCCCAACCTCGTCGGGCAGTGCCCGAACGACAACGACGGGCTCGGGCTCATCTGCGTCGCCGGCTCCTGCTCGGGTCGCAACGCGGGATTCCTGCGCGACGATGCCGAGCTGGTCATCATCATCGTCAGCGACGAAGAGGACTCGAGCCCGCAGACCGTGCCCTGGTACATCGACCGCTTCGCAGACCTGAAGCAGCCGGGCAGTGGCCATGGCGTCGTGGTGCACAGCGTCATCGTCACGCCCGAGGGCTGCCTTGGTGGCTTCGGAACCCCTGGTCAGCGTTACCAGCAGGTCTCCGAGACCCTGGGCGGGCAGGTCGTCAGCATCTGCGAGCCGGACTTCGGCAGCGCCTTTGGCCAGGTGGCACAACACACATTCGGCTTGAAGGACCGCTTCTATCCGTCGCTCTCGCCCGTCGTCTCGAGCATCCAGGTGCGTGTCGACGGGCAGGCCTGCCGCGATTGGACCTTCAATCAGGCGAACGGTGCGGTGGTCTTCGCAGAGGCCAGCTCGTGCTTTCCGCAGTTCGACGACGTCATCGAGATCGAGTACGACGTCTACTGCGCCGTGCCTGACTGAGGCCGCTGCGCCGCAGACTGGTGGGCGCCGTGATGCTGGAACGACACGGCGGGAGTTACATCTGGTCGGCCTGCGAAGCGCCGCGACCTTGCTCGCATGTGCGGGCCGACGCACTCATTAGGGTCTCCGTTGGTTGCGTCCTTGACCCGACCGCCGTGCGGAGTGCATCGATGATCGCCCTGGCACCAAGCTGGGGAGTCTTCGGGCGAACGCTCGAGGATAAGCTCCGAGGTGCGGAAGGATGCTCTTAGGCGGACGCTACAAGCTGCTGTCGGCCCCGCTCAGTACGGGGAGCTTCGGCTCGGTCTTCATGGCCGACGATGAGCGCATGCCGCGCCGGGTGGCGGTCAAGGTCCTGCATCCGCAGCACGCCGAGAACCCGACCGTGCGTGCGCGCTTCCGGCGCGAGCTCGAGGCCGCGTGTCGCGTCTCGCACGAGAACGTCGTTTCCGTCTTCGACATCGGCGAAGACCCGAACCTCGGGCTCTACTACGTGATGGAGCTCGTGAAGGGCACGCCGCTCAAGGACTACTTGAACGGAGAGCCGTTGCCCTGGGCCTTCGTCTATCGCGTCGCGACGCAGCTCACGCGCGCGCTGCACGCGATCCACGCAGCCGGCATCGTGCACCGCGATCTCAAGCCGCAGAACATCATGATGGTCGAGCGCTCGAGCCTCGACGAGCTCGTCAAGGTGCTCGACTTCGGCATCGCCTCACTCAAGTCGCCCGAAGAGGAAAAGCGCGACGTCGAGCTGACCGGCGCGCGAATGGTGCTCGGCACGCCGCCCTACATGAGCCCCGAACAGACCTACATGCGCTCGGACCGGGAGCGCCTTGGCGTCGAGGTCGACGCGCGCAGCGACATCTACTCGATGGGTATCATCCTCTACGAGATGGCGGCTGGGCGGCGCCCGTTCTCGGGCGATGCGCACGAGATCGTGGTGGCCCATCGCCTGACCAAGCCGATGCCGCTCGAGCGTATGGTCGGGGTCGCTGTGCCGCGCGAGTTCGCGGACCTGGTGATGCGCGCACTGTCGAAAGACCCACGCGAGCGACCGCAGTCGGCCAAGGAGTTCCTCGCGGCGATAAAAGAGTGCGAGCTCAAGCCGGTGCGGCACTGGGGCGAGATCATCGCCGCGCAGCAGGCATCGGATCCGCACGACATGCCGACGCTCGGCGAGTCGATGGCGCTCCCGCTCGAGGCGGTGGCGGCCGATACGCAACCGCAGCTCGTGCTCGAGCCTTCGCGATCACGGACGTTGTGGGCGCCAATCGCGGCGCTGGTCGTCGGTGCGGTAGCGGCGGTCGTCGCGTTCGCGACCTCGCACCCGAGTGTGCCGACCGAGCCGGGGATCGAGCGCGAGGCACTGTCGGCGGGTGCCGGTTCAGTGAACGTGAAGGTGACAGAGCCGAAGCCGAGCGAGGGTCCCTCGCTCACGAGGGACGCCGGCACGCCCGAAGCAGCCCAGGTCGTCAGGACTCACGTGGGCACGACCGCACAGGTCGAGGCCGCAGCGATGGTGGCCGACGTAGCCGGTAGTGCCGGCGACCCGATCGAAGCACGGCCATTGGCGGTGTCGAAGGTCGCGTTCATGGTGACCTCGCAGCCGTCAGGCGCCGAGGTGTTGGTGGCCGGCAAGGTCGAGGGCGTGACGCCGTTGAACCTGAGCTTCGACATCGGCGACAAGCGCCAGGTCGAGCTCGTCCTGAAGAAGGATCGCTACGAGGATCTGCCGGTGGTACTCTCGCTCGGGCCCGAGCTCGGCGGGCAGGCTCTCAACGTCAACCACGTGCTAACGCGGAAGAAGGGCGTCGGGGGCAGGGATCCGTTCAAGGACCTGTGAGGCGCACATGCGTGAGTGGACGTGGCGATCGGCAGTGAAGTCTGAGTGGCTCCTCCGCTGTCTGAGCGCGCTCGTAGTGCTTGGCTGCGCGTTCGGTCTGGCGGGGACCTCGCATGCTGGCGACGCGCTGCTCGCGCGCCAGCTCACCGACCGAGGCATCGAGCTCCAGCAGAAGGGCGAGCACGAAGCGGCGCTCAAGCTCTTCGACGCCGCGCTGACCGAGGCCGATCATCCCAAGATACGGTATTTCCGAGCGAAATCGCTGCGTGCACTGCAGCGTCGCGACGAGTCGATCCGCGAGTTCGAGTCGATCCTCGAGCGTCCCGAGGTCGAGAAGTATCGAACCGAGATCGCGGCCTTCATCAACGATATGAAGGGTGAGCTCGAGCGCGACAAGCTCGGCAAGCAGCTCGAGGAGGAGCAGGCCGCGCGCGCCAAGGACGACGCCGAGCGCAAGGCACTAGAGCGCAAGAACGACGCGGTCGCCATCGACTTCTTGCGGCGCAAACGCTCGGGTCTGATGCCGACGATGGAAGCGCGGCTGGTCGATGGTCCCGTGGTCGGGCGCGTGGTGCCGATGGTGCCGACCGTCTGGGAGCCGACCGCCGACTATGAAGGACGCCTTCAGGTCGCGAACATCGCGGCCAGCTTCGAGCGCTACGAGACCGAACTCACAGCCGCAAAGATCCTCACGGTCGTGTCCGCGCTCGGCCTGTCGATGGGTGTCGGGCTCGGCCTCAATCCGCTTGCCGACCATGCGCCCGGGCCCAGCGCCCAGCAGGCCGGACTTGCCATCGGTGTCGTCGGTGTCGTCGCCGGGATGGCGGCCGCGGTCGTGTGGCCTTCGCGGCCTCCTGACCCGCGCCTGCTCCGCGACGACTAGCTAGACCCGCCATGTCTTCGTGATGGCACCTGCGGGCCGGCGTGCTCGCGGGCGCGGGTGTGTGCGCGCTCGCGGGTGTGTGCGCGGGCGTGGTGCCACAAACAAAAAGGGCGCCCCTCGTGAGAGGGACGCCCTTCGTGACGCTAGAGCGTCGCTTGGATTACTCGCTGACCTTGAGGTTCGCGAGCTTCGAGGCGAACACGTCGCCCAGCTTGGTGCTGGACTCCGAGCGCTGCGTCTCGAGGAACTTCGCGTAGTCCGGGTCGTTCTCTTCACTCGAGAGGCGCTTGAGCGAGAGGCCGATCTTGCGCTCCTCCGGGATGAGCGAGATGACCTTGGCGGTCACGTCCTGGCCCTCGCGGACCACGTCGGTGACGTTCGAGACCTTCTCGTGCGAGAGTTCCGAGATGTGCACGAGGCCCTCGATGGCGTCCTCGATCTCCACGATGGCGCCGAAGTCGAGGACCTTGGTGACCTTGCCGCGAACGACCGAGCCGGGCGGGTACTTCTCTTCGACCACGTCCCACGGGTCGCGCGTGAGCTGCTTCACGCCGAGGCTGAAGCGCTCCTTCTCGGCGTCGATGTGCAGGACCACGGCCTCGAGCTCGTCACCCTTCTGGAAGTGATCGGCCGGGTTCTTGATCTTGTTCGACCACGAGATGTCGGACACGTGCACGAGACCGTCGATGCCTTCTTCGATGCCGACGAAGAGACCGAAGTTCGTGATGTTGCGGATCTTGCCGCGCACGACGGTGCCGACCGGGTAGCGCTCCTTGAGCACCTCCCACGGGTTGTCCTCGGTCTGCTTCATTCCGAGGCTGATGCGCTTGTTCTCCATGTCGACGTCGAGGATGACGGCTTCGACCGGGTCGTTCTGGTTGACGACTTTGCTCGGGTGCTTGACCCGCTTGGTCCAGCTCATCTCGCTGACGTGGATGAGGCCTTCGACGCCCGGCTCGAGCTCGACGAACGCACCATAGTCGGTGAGCGAGACGACCTTGCCCTTCACGCGATCGCCGATGCGATAGCGGTCCGGCACGGTGATCCACGGATCGTCCGAGACCTGCTTGAGACCGAGGCTGACGCGCTCGCTCTTGGGGTCGAACTTGAGGACCATGACTTCAACTTCGTCACCCACCTCGAACATCTCGGTCGGGTGCGAGACGCGGCCCCACGACATGTCCGTGATGTGGAGGAGGCCGTCGATGCCGCCGAGGTCGACGAAGCAGCCGTACTCGGTGATGTTCTTGACGACACCCTTGAGCGTCTGGCCGACCTCGAGGGTCTCCAGGGTCTTGCTCTTGAGGTGCTCGCGCTCGTACTCGAGGAGCGCGCGGCGCGACAGCACGATGTTGCCGCGGCGCTTGTTGAACTTGATGACCTTGAACTTGTGCGATTCCCCGATGTATTTCTCGAGGTTGCGCACGGGTCGGAGGTCGACCTGGCTGCCCGGCAGGAACGCCTTGACGCCGATGTCGACCGTCAGGCCGCCCTTGACGCGCCCGGTGATGACACCCTCGACCAGCTCGTCGCGCTCGACGGCGTCGTTGATCTCGTCCCAGATCTTGAGCTTGTCGGCCTTCTCCTTCGAGAGCTCGATCTGGCCGTGCTCGTTCTCCTGCGACTCGAGGTACACGTCGATGAGGTCGCCAGCCTTGATCGTCAGGGTTCCGTCGACGTTGACGAACTCCTCGATGGGGATCTGACCCTCGGACTTGTAGCCGATGTCGACCGTCACGTAGTCCTTGGAGACGGCGATGACGGTGCCCTTGACGATTTCGCCTTCCTTGGTCGGGCTCTTTGCCTCGAACTCGGCGAGCAGGGCTTCGAAATTCTCGATCTCGTTGGAGAAGGTTTGGGCTTGAGTGGCCAAGTTGGATCCGGGAAAGGGTCGGGCCGGGAGTTGCGTGCTCGACCTGAGCCGCGCAAAGGAGTCCGGGCGATTAGGGCGGCGGACCCTACACAGCAGGTATGGGGTTGTCAACGGCCCGGTCGGGCCGCTTCCAATGCGCCCGGCAACGGGCTCGCCCAAAGGATGGGGAGCCATTGCGGGAGCGTCGATGCGTCATTAGGATGCGCCGTACTGACGAGCCCGATGAAGCTGGAGCGCATCGATATATGACCCACCTGAGCAACCTCACCCATGAGATCATGAACGCAGGCGATGACGACGAGAAGGGCGGGCCACGTGGCGCGGCACTGGACGCGCTGAAGAAGACGCGCACCATCGAAATGTTCGGCGTGGTCAATACGGTGCTCGCGCGGCGCATCATCTCGCAGCTGCTCTTCCTGGAGAGCGACGACGCCGACAAGCCCATCACCATCCTCCAGAATAGCCCGGGTGGTTCAGTCACCGATGGCTTCGCGATCTACGACGCCATGCGCTTCGTGAAGCCCGAGCTCAAGATCGTCTGCCTCGGCCTGACCGCCTCGATTGCGACGATCACTCTGCTGGGCGCCAAAAAGGAGAACCGGCTCACGCTGCCGAACACCGAGTTCCTCATCCACCAGCCACTCATCCACGGCAATGTGGTCGGCGTCGCGAGCGACCTCGAGATAACGGCGCGGCAGATCCTGAAGACGCGCGAGC